>Ga0307986_10002464_pt1 | contig 13251 bp, 15 predicted proteins | sample EllFjometageno82_FD_203170 | JGI IMG/M metagenome (GOLD analysis project Ga0307986, IMG submission 203170) | Marine microbial communities from Ellis Fjord, Antarctic Ocean - #82 | ecosystem: Environmental > Aquatic > Marine > Unclassified | place: Southern Ocean | collected 2014-10-09
CTTTTTGGACAGCATCTATTGATAAAAACCTTATTGCGTTTGATAAATCTTTATGTAGTTTGTTCAAAAATATCCTATCTAGACTTAGAAGACTCAATTTAATAATATAAATATATATATATGAAAATGGACAGTGAAAAAGAAAAAAAACTTAGTTTTGCCCTTAATAAATTAAAGGGTTTAAATTTACATAGCCCAATCTTGAAGAGTAACTTAAAAAATTTAAGTGCTCAAAAAAATCAATTAGAAATTGAAAAAAAACAAATAGAAGAAAAGTACCAAAATTTGATAAGTGAACACAAGGCTCTTAATCAAAAATTAGATGACATAAATCATCAAAAATTAGACGAGCAAAAAAAAGAGACGGAATTTTCAGAAAAAATAGATGAATTAAATCAAGAAACAGATACTTTATTAGAGGAAATAGACAAATGGCAAATGTAAATATTAAATTTAATGGGAAAAATTTCCTTTTATCCTGTGACGATGGGCAAGAAGAGCATCTGGAGGAGCTGTTAACTGATATTAATAAAAAATTTAGCGATTTAAAAAATGATCTAGGGAATATAGGTGAGAATAAACTTTTATTAATTACGTCAGTTCAGATATTGGACGAATATTTTGAAACCAGAAAAAAAGTAGAACAAAAGAAATTAGAATTAAACAATCTATCAAATAAATTTAGAGAGTTAAGATCCCTAGTCTATGACTATAAGGATAAAAAAGAAGAGGATATAAAGCAGTTATCGCAAGATCATGAAGATTTTAAAAAAGAGATAGAAAAAAATAAAGAAGATTATGAAAAAATAATAGAAGATGCCACAGGTGAAATTGAAAATTTTGTCGAAAAAGCTAATTTAGAAAATCCAATTCAATAAACTTGTGCAAAAATCTCAATTAAGAAAAAAAATTCTTAAGATTAGAGAAAAAATAAATAAAAAAAATATCCAAATTAATTTTAATCAAATTATAGAATTTCTTAAAAAAGAAAAAATAAATAAAAAAAATATAGGTGGATATTATCCGGTGAATTTTGAGATTGATGATTTAGAATTACTAAAAAAATTTGAAAAAAATAAATTCAATATCTCTTTACCAGTAATTAAAAAAAATTTTCAGATGGATTTTTATAAATGGTCATTTTCAGATCTATTAAGAATAAACAAATATGGAATACCTGAACCAGAAACTAAAAATATAGTTTATCCAGATATTTTATTGATTCCCTTGGTAGCGTTTGATAAAAATTTGAACAGACTTGGATATGGTGGTGGATATTACGATCGATTAATTTCAAAACTCCAAGAAAAAAAAATGATTACAAAAATTGGTTTAGCTTTTTCAGTTCAAGAAATAGATAAAGTTCCTACCAATATATATGATCAAAAATTAGATTATATTGTAACAAATAAATATATTATAAAATGAAAATACTTTTTTTAGGTGATGTGGTTGGTATTTCAGGACGTTCGATGGTTTTGAATAACTTACTTTCAAAAATAAAAGATAAAAAAATTGACTTCGTAGTTGTTAATGGTGAAAATGCAGCTAATTCGGGGGTGGGTCTGACAGAAGATATATGCAAAGATTTCTTTAATTGTGGAGTAGATGTGGTCACAACAGGAAACCATGTGTGGGATCAAAAAGAAACAATGTCTCATATTGAAAAGGAAAACAGACTTCTTAGACCTAAAAATTTATTTGAACCATCTCCTGGAAAAGGATTTGGAATATTCACAGCTAAAAATGGCACAAAAGTTGGTGTGCTTAACTTGATGGGAAATGTTTTTATGAAAAAATGTGAAGATGTATTTGAAGCTGCTGAAAAATTTATGAAAAAATACAAGTTAAAAGAGGATTATGATTTTTTGTTGGTTGATTTTCATGGAGAAACAACAAGTGAAAAAATGGCTATGGGGCATTTTTTTGATGGAAATGCAACATTAGTTGTCGGAACTCATACACATGTGCCAACAAATGACGCAAGGGTATTAAAAAAGGGTACAGCATATCAAACCGATGCAGGAATGTGTGGAGATTATGATTCTGTTATTGGAATGAATAAGGATAATTCAATTAATCGATTTTTAAAAAAGAAATCTATTAAACACTTTCCCGCAACTGGTGAAGCTACTTTGTGTGGTGTCATTGTTGAATGTGATGTAGAAACAGGACTAGCAAATAATATTGAAAATTTCATATATGGAGGAGAATTAAAAGATTCTCATTAATTAATATGTCAGGTCACTCAAAGTGGGCAAGTATAAAACATTCAAAAGGAAAAGCAGATAAGCAAAGATCAAAAATATTTTCTAAACTATCAAAAGAAATTAGTGTTGCAGCAAAATTAGGTGATAAGGATCCAGCAATGAATGCAAGACTTCGATCAGCAATTCAATCTGCAAGGTCAGCCAACATGCCAAAAGATAATATTGAAAGAGCGATTGATAAATCATCTACTAATAATGAAAATAACTTTGAAAACTTAAGGTATGAAGGTTTTGGACCAGACAAAATTGCAGTAATTGTAGAAGCATTAACGGATAATAAAAATAGAACAGCCTCTAATGTTAGAACTATATTTGTAAAAAGTGGTGGAAACTTAGGAACGCAAGGTTCAGCATCACATAATTTTAATCAAATAGGCATTATAAAGATAGATAAAAAAGAAGTATCAGATGATCAAATTTTTGAATTAGCAATTGAATCGGGTGCTGACGAATGCATTTCAAATGATAATTTTCATGAAATCCAATGTCCAATGAACGAAATTTATAACGTTAAAAAAAAATTAGAGAAAACAATTGCAAATTTTATTTCAACAGAAATTGAATGGGTACCTTTAAATAGTGTTGATGTTATGAAAGATAGAGTAGAAGCTGCAATTGAGTTTTTAGAAACTCTTGAAGATGATGAGGATGTTCAAAATGTTTACTCTAATATAAATTTTGGAAACAATTAATGCTTATAATTGGAATTGATCCAGGCATAACAGGTTCTATTTGTTTTTTTGAAGACGGAAAAATAATTGATGTAGTAGAAATGCCTAATATGGCAGAAGGTAAAAAAAATAAAAAACAGGTTAATGGAGCACAAATATATTATGAAATTTCCTTACGTATTAAAAATCTAAAAAAAGAAGAAATTAAAGTTGTAATAGAGCAAGTTTCAGCTATGCCCGGACAAGGAGTAACCAGTATGTTTAATTTTGGTCAATCCTTTGGAATTTTAAAAGGCATATGTTCTGCGATGCAATTGCCTATGTATTTTGTGAGGCCTGCAAAATGGAAAAAATACTTTAATCTCATAAATTCTGAAAAAGATGCCAGTAGAACTAAAGCGATAGAGGTATTTCCTTATTTTTCATCACAATTATTAAGAAAAAAAGACTCAAATAAAGCAGATGCAATTTTGATAGCTAGTTTTTATTATGAAACCTATAAATTAGAAGAATAAATTAAGTCTGATAAGGTCAAATTCATGACACAATTAAGTGTGAAATCATAAATATGGAAGCAGATATTACATCTCAAGCAGTAGGACTCGCCTCAAATACCGATTTCTCTTTATGGAGTTTATTTATAAGAGCAGACTTTGTTGTAAAATCTGTAATACTAATGCTAATTGGCTGTTCAATTTATTCGTGGGCAATCATTATCGAAAAATTTAGATTATTTAAAAAAATTAATTTAGAGTCTGATGAATTTGAGGAGAAGTTTTGGAAATCAAAATCAGCAGAGACTTTCTATAATAGTTTACCGGTAAATTTAGAAAACCCTACGGCTTTGTTGTTTAAAGATTCGATGCAAACTTTATTAAAGGCAAAAAACAAATCTAATCTTAATGAGAGAATGATTAGTGTGCTTGAAGTTAACATTGAAAAACAAGTGGTGACACTTGAAAAAGGTTTTACATTTTTGGCAACAGTTGGATCTACCGCTCCATTTATAGGTTTATTTGGAACAGTTTGGGGAATAATGAATTCATTTCAGTCGATTGCAATTTCAAGAAACACAAGTTTAGCAATTGTGGCACCTGGAATAGCCGAAGCTTTATTTGCAACCGCACTAGGTCTATTGGCTGCAATTCCAGCAGTTGTTGCTTACAATAAGTATAACAACGATTCTAAAAAATATTCACAAAAATTAGAAAATTTTTCTAAAAGATTTTTATCAATTATATAAAATGGCTTTTAAACTCAAACGTTCATCTAAAGAACCTATGAGCGAAATTAACGTCACGCCTTTTGTGGATGTAATGTTGGTATTATTAATTATTTTTATGGTAACAGCACCACTATTGACGGTTGGAATACAAGTCGATTTACCTGAAAGCTCAGCAGATTCATTACCCGAAGAATTAGAGCCATTAACTTTATCCATTAACTCAAAAGGTGAAATATTTATTCAAGAGTCTAAAGTTGAGTATGACAAGATAATAGCAAAAATTTTAGCTGTATCTAAAAATAGAACAGATACTAGAATTTATGTTCGAGGAGATAAATCTATAAACTATGGTCGTGTTTTAGAAATAATGGGAATGCTATCTGGTTCTGGTTTTACTAAAGTGGCATTAATTTCTGAGCCATATAAGGAGAGATAATCAAAGTGAACAGAAATATTATTATTTCTTTTGGGTTTCACACCTTGCTTGTTATAATAACTGCTATGAGTCTCCCATTTCTTGCAAAAAAACCAATTGACCTTCCACCAATTGTGTCGGTTGAGCTTATTCAGATTACAGATAAAACAAATATTCCGTTTGCTCCTAAAGCAAAAAAAATAATTGAAAAAGTTAAGGAAAAAGAAAAAAAATTAGTTTCTGAACAGGCACCGCCTAAGGCTGTCAAAAAGATAAAACCTGATGCTATCCCTCTTCCTGATGAAAAAATTGAAAAAGTAAAAAAAATTAAAGATAAAAAACAAAATCCAGAAAAAGTAGATACCGAAGTTAAGCAAGTTTCAGAATTTGAAAAAAAGGAACTATTTGATACAAATAGTATTGCGGCATTAATTGACAAATCTAAAGTTGAAAGTGCAGAAACTAATAAAAAATTAGACAAAATAACTCAAGACCAAGATAAAAGTATTGATTTTGGTGGATTATCTCTAAGCGAAGAAGATGCTCTAAAAGCACAAATTTTTGGATGCTGGAGTATACCCTTAGGGTTGCCATATAATGAAAACTTACTAGTTAGAATTAAGTTACAATTAAAACCAGATGGCTCTATTATAAGAACTGAGATTATTGACCATGCTAGAATGAATAAGCCTGGACAAAGATTTTACAAAGTATTAGCCGAAAGTGCATTAAGAGCTATAAAACTTTGTCAACCCCTTAGAGTTCCAAGTAAGGGATATGAGAGGTGGAAAGAATTACAACTAAACTTTGATGCAAGAGATATGTTAGAAGGATAAAATGATTTTAAGATACTTAATTATATTATTAATTTTATTACCCATTAAAGCTTTTGCGGTAATTGAAGTTGATATCACTAGAGGAAATTTAAATCCGCTACCAGTTGCCATTTCTCCTTTAGATATAGATAAAAATTCAAAAGACAATTTCAAAAGAATACTAAAAAAAGAAAATATTGGAGTAGAAATATCTATCATAGTTGAGAATAATTTAAAACAATCCGGATTATTTGATCCACTTAATAAAGATGCATTTCTTCAAAAACCTGATATTGCAAATTTAAAACCAAGGTTTGAAGACTGGAATTTAATTAAAGCTCAAGCTCTAGTAACAGGCAAGGTTACATTCATAGATGAAAAGTTAAGAGTAGAGTTTAGATTATGGGATGTTTTAGCTGGAAAAGAAATGATGGCACTAGCCTTTACAACGGTACCAAGTAACTGGAGAAGAGTAGGTCACATAATAGCAGATAAGGTTTATGAACGATTAACAGGAGAAAAAGGTTATTTTGATACTAGAATAATTTATATTTCTGAAAAAGGTCCAAAAACCAACAGAATAAAAAAACTAGCAATTATGGATCAGGATGGATTTAATAATAAATTTTTAACACTTGGTAATGAGCTAGTTTTAACTCCAAGATTTAGTCCAACGAATCAAATGGTTACATACCTTTCATATTTTAGAAATTTACCCAGGGTTTACTTGCTTGATATTGAAACTGGAATGCAAGAAGTGGTTGGAGATTTTCCAGGCATGACGTTTGCTCCAAGATTTTCTCCTGATGGTAAAAAAATTATAATGAGTTTTGCCAAAGATGGAAACTCAGACATATATACAATGGACCTTGAAAATAGAATTGTTGAGAGAATTTCAAATCATCCTTCAATTGACACATCTCCTTCCTATTCTCCAGATGGAAAGTATATCACTTTTAATTCTGATAGAAGTGGCTACCAACAAATTTATGTAATGAGCAGCAATGGAAAGAATGTTAAAAGAATTTCATTCGGAAATGGTCTTTACGGAACACCCGTATGGTCTCCAAGGGGCGATTTAATTGCATTTACGAAACTGCACAAAGGAAAATTTTATATAGGAGTTATGAGAACTGACGGTACAGGGGAAAGATTACTAACTGAAAATTTTTATCAAGAAGCACCTTCTTGGTCTCCAAATGGAAGGGTGTTGATTTTTTATAGAGAGACGAAAACTAACGCTAAAGGAGAAGGTTTTTCAGCCAAACTATGGTCCATTGATCTAACTGGTTATAACGAAAAAATGATTGAGACAGAAACTGATGCATCTGACCCATCATGGTCATCATTATTAAGTAATTAACTGTTAAATTTATTGATTTTTTAACTTGAAACATCTATTTAGTTGTGAAAAAGTAAGTAATTCAATTAAGATTTAAGGAGCAAACAATGAACTTAAGTAAATTTTTAAAAAATGGATTTCTAATATTGCTAGCAAGTTTAGTATTAACTGCTTGTGCAACTCAAAAAACACAAACAGGACAACTTCAAGGTGATGTTTATACTGGGAAAGACTCAGTTGAATATTTAGCCTCAGGTGTTCCTGATAGAGTTTTCTTTGCAACAAATGAAACAGTGTTAACAACTGCTTCAAGAGAAACTTTGAGAAAGCAAGCTGCATGGTTAAGAAAGAATTCAGATCTAAATATTGTATTAGAAGGTCATGCTGATGAAAGAGGCACAAGAGAGTACAATTTAGCATTAGGTGAAAGAAGAGCCAATTCAGCTAAGGACTATTTAATGACTTATGGAATTTCCTCAAACAGAATATCTGTGTTGAGTTATGGTAAAGAAAGACCTGTAGATTCAGGATCTAACCCTTTAGCTTGGTCAAAAAATAGACGATCAGTTTCAGTTAAAGCCAACTAGAAGTCTAAATAATTTATAAAAAGACCCTATCATTTATATGTTTAGGGTCTTTTTTTTGCCATCATTATAATTATTATTCATCATATTATGATTAATTATAGAAAATTAATTCTTTTAAAATTTACACTTATATTTATTTTTATTTCAAATATTGCATTTGCAGACAATCATAACTTAAGTGAAGTTCTGGACTTAATTCAAAAAGATTTAAAAACATTGGAAAAAGCAGTTTATTCCAAATCTAGCAAGACAGAGAATTCAAACAATCAAAAAGGTTTTGAGGAAAACTCAGAAGATGTTTTAACAAGACACTTATTAAAATTATCAGAAATAGAAAATCAGTTTCAAGAACTTACTAATAAATTCGAAGAAATAAATTTTAAATTAGATAAGATATCTAATAGACTCTCTAAAGTTCAAGCAGACAATCAAGTAAGATTTCAAGATATTGAAAATACTTTGTCTAGTGGAGAAGTTAATCAAAAATTAACCACTAAACCAAAAAAAAAGTTAGAAAAGGTTTTACCAGGATCTTCAGAGCCACAAGATTTAGGTTCAGTTTCATATAAAGACACAGAAACTAAAGAAACAACTCAAAAAACACAATCAGTAGAAACTACATCGTCAATACTAACAGAAAAATTTGAAGCAGAGCAAAATATACTTCCTGAGGTCTCTCCCGACAAACAGTATGAGTTTGCAACAAGTTTTTTAAAAGTGGGTGACTACACTATGGCAGAGAGAGCTTTTAGAGAATTTGTATTAACTAACGCAGACCACAAACTCGCTGGTAGTGCGCAGTATTGGTATGCTGAAACATTTAGAATTAGACAGCTTTACACTGATGCAGCCACAGCCTATCTTGAGGGTTATAAAAAATATCCAAAAGGCGTGAAGGCTCCTATAAATTTACTAAAACTTGGTGTATCAATGGTTCAAATAGGAGAGAAAGAACAAGGTTGTAAAATGATTAGGGCAGTTGAAAAACAATATCCTAAAGCAAATCAATCTGTACTTCAAAAGGCAAAGTATGAATCTAAAAAATTTGAGTGTTCAAAACAAAATTCATAAAAAAATTCTTAGCCATCTTAGTGATAAAAAAATATTTAAAATATTTAAAGGATTTAAAAACTCTTTAAATGTTAAGGAAAAACTGGCAATAGCAGTTTCTGGGGGTCCAGATAGTTTGTCATTAGCCTTCTTAGCTAAGTGTTATTCATTAAAACATCAAGTTAAAGTTAAATATTTTATTGTTGATCATAAACTTCGAAAAGAATCTTCACAGGAGGCCAAAGAAGTAAAAGATATTTTAAAAAAAATTAATATTGATTGTAAAATTTTACCTTGGAATGGGAAAAAACCATTGAAAAATATTCAGGCTATAGCAAGAGACAAAAGATATTCTTTATTAACAGACGAGTGTAAAAAAAATAATATTAAATATTTATTAATGGGACATCATATAGATGATTTATCTGAAAACTTTTTAATTAGATTGGTCAGAGGAAGTGGATTAAATGGGTTAATTTCATTTAATAAAAATAGCAAGTATAAAGATAGCAACCTAAATATCACACGACCATTACTGGATGTGGATAAAAAAGATTTAATTTATGTTGCTAAAAAAGTATTTGATTTTTTTATTAAAGATCCTTCCAATAAAAATAAAGATTTTAAAAGAACCAGAATTAGAAATTTACTACAATCATTGGAAAAAGAGGGTCTCGATAAAAAGAAACTTATATTGACTATTAACAATTTAAAAGACTCAGATAGATCAATTAAGTTTTATTCAGAAAGAAATTTGATAAAGAATGCAATTTTTTTAAAAAAAAAAGAAACTTATATTCTAAATCAAAATTTCTTTGATCAATCACATGAGATAATCTTTAGATCTTTAAGTAAAATTATACAAAGGTTAGGAAAAAAACACTACCCAGTTAGGGGTAAAAGTCTCAATGAGTTAATTAGAAAAATTAATACCAAATCATCTTCAAAAGTTACTCTAGGTGGGTGCTTTATTGACAGAGTAAATGAAACTATATTAATATCTAAAGAAAATTAGCATTAAGTCTAAATTTTGTAACAATTTGACACTTGTTTAATTCATAAAAATTATTATCTTATAGGTATGAATATGAAAAATTTAGCTATGTGGGCTGCAATTGTTTTTTTAACCATTGGTCTTTATAATATGTTTAAAAACCCTCAAGCTAATGTGGGTAAAAATAATTCAATCATATTTTCAGAATTTCTTACAGAGGTTGATAATGGTGGAGTTGTAAAGGTAGACATACAGGGCAATAAGATAAGAGGTGTCCTTGCTAATGGAAATTCTTTTTCGACATACTCACCAAATTATCCAAACTTAATTGAAAAATTATCAAGCAAAGGTGTCAGTATTTCTGCTGCTCCTCTTGAAGATAAAATGCCTTCACTCTTTGGAATTTTATTATCATGGTTTCCTATGTTATTGCTAATCGCTGTTTGGATATTTTTCATGAGACAAATGCAAGGTGGAAAAGGTGGTGCAATGGGCTTTGGTAAATCCAAAGCGAAATTGATGAACGAATTAAAAGGCAAAGTAACATTCGATGATGTTGCTGGTGTTGAAGAAGCAAAAGAAGAAGTGGAAGAAGTTGTCCAATTTTTAAAAGATCCTAAAAAATTTAGTAGATTAGGTGGAAAAATACCAAGAGGTTGTCTATTGGTTGGTCAGCCAGGAACGGGTAAAACTTTACTAGCAAGAGCTATAGCAGGAGAGGCAGGTGTCCCGTTCTTTACAATATCAGGATCAGATTTTGTTGAAATGTTTGTTGGTGTTGGAGCATCAAGAGTCAGAGATATGTTTGAACAAGGTAAAAAGAACTCTCCCTGTATTATTTTTATTGATGAAATAGATGCAGTAGGAAGAAGCAGAGGTGCTGGCTTAGGTGGAGGAAACGACGAAAGAGAGCAAACTTTAAACCAATTGTTAGTTGAAATGGATGGTTTTGAAACCAACGAAGGGGTAATAATTATTGCTGCAACAAACAGACCTGACGTGTTAGATCCAGCTCTATTAAGACCAGGTAGATTTGACAGGCAGGTAGTAGTTGGACTTCCAGATATTATAGGAAGAGAACAAATACTAAAAGTGCATGTAAAAAAAATTAAAATGGCACCAGACGTAAATTTAAGAACTGTAGCAAGAGGAACCCCAGGTTTTTCAGGTGCTGATTTAGCAAATATAGTTAATGAAGCAGCATTACTTGCTGCAAGAAAAAATAAAAGAATTGTTACTCTAGATGAATTTGAAGAAGCTAGAGATAAAGTAATGATGGGTTCAGAAAGAAGATCCATGGTTATGACTGAGGAAGAAAAAACTTTAACTGCTTACCACGAGGCAGGTCATGCAATAGTAACTATTAATGAGAGTGCCGCGCACCCAATTCATAAAGCAACAATTATTCCAAGAGGTCGAGCCCTAGGGATGGTTATGCAGCTACCTGAGAGAGATCAAATATCTCAAACAAGAGAACAGCTTCATGCTCAATTGGCTATAGCTATGGGTGGAAGAGTAGCGGAAGAAATCATATTTGGTGAAGATAAAGTTACAACTGGTGCATCTAGTGATATTGAACAAGCGACTCAAAGAGCAAGAGCCATGGTAATGCAAGCAGGCCTTAGTAAAGAGTTAGGACCAGTTGCTTATGGTTCGAATGAAGAAGAGGTATTTTTGGGGAGATCTGTTGCAAGAACTCAAAATATGTCTGAAGAAACTTCAAAAAAAGTAGACTCAGAAATTAGAAAAATTGTAGATAAAGGTTATGAAAGAGCAAGAACAGTTTTAACTGAAAAAATTGAGGACTTACATAAGTTGGCAAAAGCTCTTTTAACTTACGAAACTCTTTCTGGTGAGGAAATAGAAAATTTAATAAATAAGAATATATATCCAAGCAACAAAGAAGATTTAAAAGTTGAAGATGAAGACAAAGGTTCAGCTTTAAGCTCAATGGGTCTTAAGCCAAAAATAGTTCATTAAAAATAAATGAAAAAATATTACACAAGAGTGTGTAATTTTGCTTATGGCAAATCATCAATAAACTTAGTTAATAAAAAAAAAAATATTCCATTAAATGGAAATAAAGAGCTTTCATTTGGTCAAATAGAAATTATTACACGAGATTCAAAAAAGATAATTGACCTTAAAGATATAAAAAAATTGCCTAAATCATTAAGTGAAAAAATTGGCAAAGATCTTAAAATTATTAAGAAAAAAAATAGAAACTTTTCAAATTTAAACTTTAAAAAGATTCCAAATATAATGGGTGTATTAAATTTAACACCAGATAGCTTTTCTGATGGAGGTGAATTTAATAAAAAAAAGTCAGGGATAAAACATGCAATAAATTTACTCAAATTTGGTGCAGATATAGTTGATGTGGGTGGAGAATCTACAAGACCAGGATCTAAACCTGTAAGCGAAAAAAAGGAATGGAAAAGAATTGAAAACATTATAAGAGAAATTAGTAAAAAAATCCCATTGTCACTTGATACAAGAAAAGCAGACATTATGAGTAAAGGAGTTAAAATAGGTATTAAACTTATTAATGATGTTTCTGGATTAAACTATGATCCTAAAACACTTGATCTGCTAAAAAAAAATAAGTCTCCATTTGTAATTCAGCATTCACAAGGAACTCCAGAAAATATGCAAAATAATCCAAAATATAAAAATGAATTATTAGATATCTATGACTTTTTTGAAAATAAAATAAAATTTTTAAGATCTAAAGGTATAAAGCATAGTAATATCATAATTGATCCAGGTATTGGTTTTGGTAAAAATTTGAAACATAATATGAATTTAATTAGGGGTGTTTCTATTTTTCATACCCTCGGTTTTCCTATACTACTTGGTCTCTCCAGAAAGAGATTTATTAAAGATTTAGCTGGAAAAAATGATACTAGGGAAAGAATAGGTGGAACAATTGCCTCCTCTTTGTATTCGATGATGCAAGGTGTTCAAATTTTAAGAATTCATGATGTGAACGAATTAATACAAAGTATAAAAGTATTTAAACAATTAATAAAAAATTAATGGCAAAAAAATATTTTGGAACCGATGGAATAAGAGGACCTGTAAATAGTAGAAATATTAATGGGGATATGTTTTTTAAGTTTGGTCTAGCATCAGGAACATATTTTAAAACTCAAAAAAAAAAGAAACAAATAGCAATAATTGCAAAAGACACCAGACTATCTGGTTATACGCTGGAGCCTGCTTTAGTTTCTGGACTGACGTCAGCTGGAATGCACGTTTATACACTGGGACCCTTGCCAACCAATGGTCTGGCAATGCTAACGAAAACTATGAAAGCTAACATGGGTATTATGATTACTGCATCCCATAACCCATATTATGACAACGGACTAAAATTATTTGGCCCTGATGGATTAAAGTTGTCTGACAAAATAGAAAAAAAAATTGAAGGATTAATTGATAAAAAAATTGAAAATAGCCTATCAAAACCAAAAGAATTGGGCAGAGTAAAGAGATTAGAAAGTGCAAACAAAGATTATATTAAGATATTAAAAAAAAATTTTCCTAAGGATTTTAACCTTAGAGGTTTAAAAATAGTTATCGATTGTGCAAATGGTGCTGGATACAAGGCTGGACCAGAATTACTCAAGTCTTTAGGTGCCAAAGTATTTGCCATTGGAATAAAACCCAATGGTCTAAATATTAACCAAAACTGTGGTTCAACCTTTCCAAATAAAATTAAACTAACAGTCAAAAAATATAAAGCTCATATTGGAATTTCTCTTGATGGTGATGCTGACAGAATCATTATGTGTGATGAAAAAGGAAGTATAATTGATGGTGATCAAATAATTGCAGCACTAGCAATTAGATGGAAAAGAAAAAAAATGTTGAGAGGTG
>Ga0307986_10002466_pt1 | contig 13249 bp, 12 predicted proteins | sample EllFjometageno82_FD_203170 | JGI IMG/M metagenome (GOLD analysis project Ga0307986, IMG submission 203170) | Marine microbial communities from Ellis Fjord, Antarctic Ocean - #82 | ecosystem: Environmental > Aquatic > Marine > Unclassified | place: Southern Ocean | collected 2014-10-09
CCTGAAATCAAACAAATGGTTAACGGTAAAAGTGTCGCAAGACTCAGCGTTGCTACAAGTCAGTCATGGAAAGATAAATCTACAGGTGAGAGAAAAGAAAAAACAGAGTGGCACAGAGTTGTAATTTTTAATGAGGGCTTAGTTAGTATAGTTCAGCAATACTTAAAAAAAGGTGCCAATATTTATGTAGAAGGTGCTTTAACCACAAGAAAATGGAAAGATGAATCTTCTGGACAAGATAAATATTCTACAGAAGTAGTCCTACAGGGATATAATTCTAGCCTTACGATGCTAGATGGAAAAAGCAAAAGTGAAAATTCAAATTTAGTTACCGAGAACAAAAGCTCACTACCTAATGATGACATGCCTTCATCAAACAGTGATCTTGACGATGAAATTCCTTTTTAAATTTCATGCAAAATATAACCACTCAAAATAACAACTCTTTTAAACCTATTTTAGTATCTGATGAAATGAGTTCATCTTATCTTTCGTATGCTATGAGCGTTATAGTAAGCAGAGCACTTCCAGATGTTCGTGATGGTTTAAAACCAGTTCATAGAAGAATTATATATGCAATGTACAAAGGTGGTTACGATTGGTCAAAACCTTTTAGAAAATCTGCAAGAATAGTTGGAGATGTCATTGGTAAATATCACCCACACGGAGACCAATCTGTTTATGATGCGCTTGTAAGGCTTGTACAAGATTTTTCAATGAGCTTACCTTTGATCGAAGGACAAGGTAATTTTGGATCTATAGATGGAGATCCTCCTGCTGCAATGCGTTATACGGAAACTAAATTAGGAAAAATTGCACAATTTTTAACAGAAGATCTAGAAAAAAATACAGTTAACTATAGAAATAATTATGATGAAACAGAAAAAGAACCTGTGGTATTACCTTCGCAATATCCTAATCTTTTAGTAAATGGTGCAGGTGGAATTGCAGTAGGTATGGCAACTAGTATTCCTCCGCATAATTTAGGTGAAGTTATAGATGCAACGAAAGCCTATATAAATAATAAAGATATTACTATAGCTCAATTGATGAAGCATATTCCCGGCCCAGATTTTCCTACTGGTGGTGTTATCATTGGGACAGACATCATTAAGCAAGGTTACAATAAAGGAAGAGGGTCATTTAAGATTAGAGGAGAAATCGATGAAGAAATTTTAAAAAATGATAGATCTACTTTAATTATAAAATCAATTCCGTACCAAGTTAATAAATCTACTCTTGTTGAAAGAATTGCTCAGCTAACAAGAGAAAAAAAAATTGAAGGTATTAGTGATATTAGAGATGAGTCTAACAGGGAAGGCATCAGAGTTGTCATTGAATTAAGAAAAGGGGTAGAGGGCGAAACAATCCGAAGACAACTTTATAAATTAACAAGTATTGAAAGTTCATTTGGTTTTAATACGCTTGCTATCGTTAACAACAAACCTAAAATTTTTAATTTAAAAGAATTTATTTCTGAATTTGTTAAATTTAGAGAAGAGACCTTAACTAAAAGAATAAAATTTGACTTACAAAAAGCAGAGGAGAGAGCACATATTCTAATAGGTATTGCTGCTGCTGTAGAAAATATTGATGAAGTAATAAAAATAATTAAAAACTCAAAAGATACAGAAACTGCTAAAAAAAATCTATTATCAAAAAAATGGAAAATTAAAAAAAGCATTAAATTAATTACTATAATTGAAAATAAAAAAAATAATTCTAGCTACGAGCTTTCAGAAAAACAAGTTAATTCTATCTTAGAATTAAGACTACAAAAATTAACTGCCTTCGGAATAGGGGAAATAGAGTCAGAGATTAACAAGCTGTCTAATTTAATAATAGAATACAAAAAAATTTTAAACTCTAAAAAAGAACTTTATAAAGTTATAAGTGAGGAATTAACAGAAGTTAAGACTAGATTTGCTGTATCAAGAAGAACAAAAATAACAGATGCTGAACTAAATTATAGCATTGAAGAAACTATTCAAAGAGAATCTGTTGTAATAAATATTACAAACCAAGGGTATATTAAGAGAAGTCGCCTTGACAATCTTAAAAAACAAAAAAGAGGTGGCGTTGGCAAAACAAATATTGTAACAAGAGATGAAGATTTTGTGGTGCAAATTTTTACAGCAAGCACACATACTCCTGTAATTTTTTTTTCTTCAGAAGGCTTGGCATTTAAATTAAAAGCATGGAAAATACCTGAAGGAAGCGCTAGTTCAAAAGGGAAATCATTATTTAATATTTTACCATTAAAGAGTCATCAAAGTATTAGTTCTATAATGCCACTCCCAGAAGACGAAGCACTCTGGAAAAACTTATTAGTTATTTTTGTCACTGCCAATGGAAATGTGAGAAAAAACAGCCTCGAAGATTTTGCTAATATCAATGCCAACGGAAAGATTGCAATGAAATTAGAAACAAATGATAAAATAGTTGGAGTAAAAATTTGCCGTGAAGATCAAGACATAATGTTGAGCACCAAGTATGGAAAGTGCATTAGGTTTATGACAAAAAAACTGAGATTATTTAAAGGAAGATCGTCGAAAGGAATTAGAGGTATACAATTATCTGATAACGATAAAGTTATTTCATTGTCAATACTAGACACACCAAAAATTGATTCTAAGTTAATAAAAAAGGACGAGAAGATTAAAAAAGGTATAGAGAAATATATTTTATCTATTACTGAAAATGGATATGGAAAAAGAACATCATTTTTAGAATACAGAGTTACAAATAGAGGCGGAAAAGGTATTATAGGGATTATAAATTCTGCAAGAAATGGAAATATAGCCTCTACTTTAGTTGTTGAAGAAAACGATGAAATTATTCTTTCAACTGATAAAGGCAGTGTTATGAGATGCGCGGTCAAAGAAATTAGAACTGCAGGACGTAACACACAAGGAGTTACTATAAAAAAATTGGCTGGTTCTGAAAAAGTTGTTTCTGCGATAAAAATTGAGGATAATATTAATTAGATAATGAGAACTGCAATTTACCCTGGAACATTCGACCCCATTACTCTTGGTCATGCAGACGTGATCCAAAAATCTTTAAAAGTTTGTGATAGGCTCATTGTTGCAGCCACCAACACTAAAAATAAAAATTATTTTTTTCCTATTGATAGAAGAATTGAAATAATTAAAGAATCACTTTTTTCTGATTTAAAATTTAATAAAAAAAGAATAGTTATTGTTCCTTTTAACACGCTAACAATAGATTTGTGTAAAAAATACAAAGCTTCTATAATTATAAGAGGTTTAAGAGCTGTATCTGATTTTGAATATGAGTTTCAACTTGCTGGGATGAATAAAAAATTGAATAATAATATTGAAACAATTTTTTTAATGTCTGATATTGAAAATCAAATTATTTCATCAAATTTTGTAAAAGAGATAGCAAAATTAAATGGTAATATAAGCCAATTTGTTACAAAATCTGTTATAAGATCAATCAAAGAAAAAATATAATGAAAAATATAATTTTTTTTTTAATATTTTTATTTATTACTACTAACAATACATATGCAGAGGAAAAAAAAATGATACTTAAATTAAAAGATGGAGATGTTGAAATAGAACTTTACCCTAAAATTGCACCCAACCATGTTAAAAGATTTGAAACTTTAGCCAATGAAGGAAAATATGATGGAGTTGTTTTTCATAGAGTTATAGATGGATTTATGGCACAAACTGGGGATGTTCAGTTTGGAAATTCCAATTCACCAAATTACAATATAGACCTTGCGGGTACAGGTGGCTCTGATTTGCCGGATTTGAAAGCAGAGTTTAGTGAGATCGCACATAGCAGAGGAATTTTATCAATGGCTAGATCATCAGATCCAAATAGTTCGAATAGTCAATTTTTTATAGTTTTTGATTCAGCACCTCACTTAGATAGAAGCTACACTGCTTTCGGAAAAGTTTTAAAAGGAATGGAATTTGTTGACAAAATAAAAAAAGGAAGTGGAGCTAATGGTTCCGTAGATAGTCCAGATAAAATTATTTCACTAAGAACAAAAAAATAGGATAAATGAAAGATCTTGATTTTTCTTTTGAGTTAATCACTCAAGATGAAAAAGCGAGAGTGGGTAGAATTTTAACGCATAGAGGCATCATAGACACGCCCGCTTTTATGCCAGTGGGAACTTTAGGTACTGTTAAAGGAATATTTACTGAAGACCTTTTAGCTACCGGTTCTCAAATTTTACTTGGTAACACATATCATCTTATGATTAGACCAGGAACAGAGGTTCTTGATCTTTTTGAAGGCCTACACAGCTATATGAATTGGCAAAAACCAATTTTAACTGATTCTGGTGGATTTCAAATAATGTCACTAGCTAAACTAAATAAAATAGATATTAATGTTGGAGCAGTTTTCTCTTCTCACTTAGATGGTAAAAAATTTGTATTAAGTCCTGAAAAAAGTATTCAAATTCAAAAATCTATAAACTCAGACATTTTAATGGTTCTTGACGTATGTCCAGCATTAACTAACGAAAAAGAAAAATTGATTAAAGCTATTGAAGTGTCAACTAGCTGGGCAAAAAGATGCAAAATCGAGTTTGGGAAAAATAAAAAAAAAGCATTATTTGGTATTGTGCAAGGAGGGTTGGATAAAAATCTTAGACTAAATAGTCTAGAAAAATTAGACGCTATAAATTTTGACGGCTATGCTATGGGTGGTTTAGCTGTTGGAGAATCACAGGATCAAATGTTTAAAATCCTAAACGAAACAGTTGAATATATGCCCAAAGTCAAACCTAGATATTTAATGGGCGTTGGAACTCCATCAGATATTTTAGGCGCAGTAAAAAGTGGTATTGATATGTTTGATTGTGTCATGCCAACAAGATCTGGCAGAACTGGTTTAGCATTCACTTGGGAGGGAAAACTTAATTTAAGAAATTCAAAATTTCAAACCGATAAAAGCCCCTTAGATATAAATACGAATCTTAGAGGTTTAAACATATATTCTAAGAGTTACTTAAATCATCTAATCAAAACTAATGAAATTTTAGCATCTATGTTAATTTCTCTTCATAATATTAATTTTTATCAACAATTTATGAGTGAAATCAGAAAGGAAATAAAAAAAGGAACCTTCAATAAGTTTTATAATAAGTACATAGATAAATTTTAATTTGCTTTTTCAAAACTTATGCACTACATGTTATTTCTTTGGTAATAAAAATTATTTGAATTCAGATTTTTTTTTATTGATTAAATTTTTAAGTGTAAAAAAATTTAAAAATTTTAAAGAAGGCTTCACCAAAAGTTTTTTTAAAATTATATAAAAAAAACATTTATCTCAACTTCGATAATTTCTATGTGGGCCCTTAGCTCAGTTGGTAGAGCAATTCCCTTTTAAGGAATGGGTCGATGGTTCGAGTCCATCAGGGCTCACCATAAAATGCTTGTTAATAATTTTCAAAATAAAAAAAACTGTAATATATGATTTTTACATTTTAATTCTTTTTTCTAGGTTTAATTTTATAGACTTATCTCTTTCATTTTCTAATTTTATTCGAAAAAAATCTTTACTGTATTTATTTTTTTTATAGATGTTTTTTTCATTTGTTTTTTATAAAAAAAACTATTTAATTTATAAAAGTTTATAAATCTATTTGCTTTGCAATTTATTTTTTTATTTATTTTTTCATAATTTTGTTTCAAAAAAGTAATTTTATTTTTTCTTAAAAAAAATTGAAATTTTTCTTTCAAACAATAAAACATTTTTTAAAATTTCAACAGCTTTGGTTTTATTGTTTTATAACTTTTATCAACAAAAATATCTTTTCCATGCAATGTCTTATAATTGCTCCAAATACCCGTGTTAAGCGCAGCGTAGAATGACAAACATTGATTTAAAATATTTTTTTGCCATTAAAATTAGCTATACATTATTTTTGACTGGAGGGTATTTAATTATCACTTCTGTAATCCATTTTTTTAAATTTGATATTCTAGTGGAGCTAGATGGATGTGTGCTTAAAAATTGAGGAGGTTCTTTACCTTTGTTTTTTTCTGCCATTCTTTCCCATAATTTTACAGACTCTCTAATATCATAACCAGCTAATGAAGAAAAAATTAACCCTAGATAATCTGCTTCTGTTTCTTGTTTTCTACCAAATGGATTAAAAATTCCTAATTGAAAAATATCCATACCACTTGATTTTCCGATAGTATTTCTTGTTCTGTTAATGGCTCCTCCTAAAAAAATATCAGCTACTTGTGTTCCTAGATTAACAGTTAATGCTTGGCTGGCTCTTTCTATAGAATGTTTTGCAACAGCATGAGCAATTTCATGACCCATAACTGCCGCTAGAGCATTGTCATTTTGAGTTACTTTGAGAAGTCCACTATAAACCGCAATTTTTCCACCAGGCATACACCATGCATTTACAACTTTATCGTTGTCAACTAATATATAGTCCCATTGAAAATTGCTAGTTGGATCCTTACCATTTTTATCAATGAAGAATTTTGAAACCGAAAACTCTATTCGTTTTCCAATTTCTTTGATTGCATCTAAGTCTTTCCCCTTGTTAATTATTTTTGTTTTAGTTCTGAAAGTTTCGTATGCAGCACTAGCCTGTCGATTTATAGTTGATTCAGGATAAATAGAAAGTTGTTTTCTTTTAGTAATTGGAACTGTGCTACATGAAGGTAAAATTAAACTACAGCAACCACATCCAAATAGTTCAATGAATTTTCTTCTTTTTATGTTATGAATCATGTATTAATTTTTTTATGATCTTAGATAATAAAATACTAATTGCAATTTTTATTATGCTTGTACTATTTATCATATATTCAAGCTACAATTAATGTTAAATAAAAAAAAAAAATCAATATTTATAAGATTAAGAAACTATTTTATAACCGGTGCCATAGTTTTAATACCCATTGGTATAACTATTTATATATCTCTTTTTATAATAAAAATATCATCCAAATTATTACCAAAAACGATTAATCCTAATAATTATCTACCATTTGACATCCCTGGAATTGAAATATTAATCACAATTATTTTAATCACTATAATTGGGGGCTTATCTCTATCTTTCTTGGGAAAAAAAGTTTTAGAAATTTTTAACAATGCATTGAAAAGAATACCAATTTTAAGGACTATATATTCAGCTGTAGGTCAATTAACTGAAAGTTTTACGAAATCTGGTTCGTCCCAAAAAAGAGTTGTACTCATCGAATATCCAAGAAAAGGATTATGGGTAGTTGGTTTTGCCACAAAAGATAATGATGGAGAAATTTCAAAAAAAATAAATGAACAGGCGGTAAACGTATTTATACCCACAACACCTAATCCCACTAGTGGTTTCTTATTAATGGTTCCAAAAAAAGATTTAATATATTTAGATATGTCTTTTGAAGAAGCATCAAGATTTATTGTCTCTGCTGGTACTTCATCTTGATTTCAAGATGAGCTTCTTTCATCATCTGTTAAATCAACTTTATCAAATAATTTAAGTAAAAATTCAAATTTTGAATTATTTAACTCTTCAACACTTAAATTATTAATATTTTTTTCCGCTAATTTAAAAAGATCATCATGATGAATAGGATCTGCTATTTTAAATAATTTCATTCCACTTTGTTTAAAGCCAACTATATCGCCATATCCTCTGAGCCTCATGTCTTCTTCAGCTATATAGAAACCATCATCAGAATTTTTTAAAATTTGGATTCTTTTTCTTGCGTTTGCACTTAATTGTTTTTTAAACAATAAAATACAAGTCCCAGATTTATCTCCTCTACCAATTCTCCCTCGTAATTGATGAAGTTGCGCTAAACCAAATTTGTTAGAATTTTCAATAATTATCACTGTAGCATTTGGAAAATCAATACCCACTTCTATAACTGTCGTTGAAACCAATATAGATATTTTATTGTTTAAAAATTTCTCTAAAACTTTTTCTTTTTCTTCTTGTTTGAGAGCTCCGTGTATAAAACCAACATTTTTAGGAAATTTTTTATTAACTAATTGAAATATTTTAGTAGTAGATGAAAAATCTAATTTGTTAGAATCTTCTATTAGTGGACAAACCCAAAAAATTTGTTCTTGATTTTTAATTTTTTTTTCTAAAAATGGCCAAAGTTCATTAATTTTATTTTCTGGCTTGCTTAAAGTTAAAATTTTTTCTCTATGCTTTGGTTTTTCTTCTAGCCGAGATGTATCCATGTCACCATACATAGACATCATCATTGTACGAGGTATTGGTGTTGCTGACATAAGCAGGACATCACAGTTAACCCCACCTTTTTTTGCAAATCTAATTCTTTGTTGAACTCCGAATTTATGTTGTTCGTCTATAATAATAAGACCTAATTTACTAAAAGAAATACTTTTTTGAAATAACGCATGTGTACCAACAAGAAAATCTATTTTTTTATTTTTTAAGTTATCTAAAATCTCTTTTCTTTTTTTGACATCTATTTTTCCTGTTATTAATTCGATTTTAATTTTTAACTTAGATAATAGAATTAATTCATTTAATAATTTGAAATGCTGTTCTGCAAGTATAGCGGTAGGAGCCATTAATCCACACTGATAACCCGACTCTATAGAATTTATTGCAGCTATTATTGCTATAATAGTTTTTCCCGAGCCAACATCTCCTTGCAAAATTCTGAACATACGTAAATTAGATTTTAGGTCTAGGTTAATTTCATTAACAATCTTTTTTTGCCCACTAGTTAATTCGTAAGGTAGACTTTTAATTAATTGTTCAGAAAAAATATATTTAAATTTTTTAATTTTTTTCTTAATTTTTTTTATTTTATTTCTGTTGTTTGAAAGAAAAAGAAGGTTTGCAAATATTTCATCATATGCAATTCTTTTTAGAAAATTTGAATTTAGATCTTTTTGACTACTGGGATTATGTAGATACTTTATAGACTCTTTCCAGCTTAAAAAATTCATTTTTTTGATTAACGCTTCTTCATGCCATTCTTGAATTTCTGGTATTTGATTAATTACTTTGTTAATTATATTTCTATAAGTTTTTTCATTTAGGCCTTCTGTAAGTGAGTACTTAGGTATAATTGTTTGAAAATTATCTAGATCTTCTATTTTAGCAACGTGTGTTGGATTGGTAATCTGATAATTATTTCTAAAATAATTTATTTTTCCGCTAACTATCACCCACTCGTCTAGAGGTAATATTTTTCTTATATATCCTTCACGACTATTAAAAAAAATTAAATCAATTTTACCAAAATTATCTTTACATAATATTTTATTCGGTAAATTTCTTGTTCTCGGAAAATTATATTTTATTACTTTAACCTTAATAGTAAAAATTTTTCCAATCTCTAATTTATCTAGAGTAGAAATTTCTGATCTATCTGTAAGTGAGTAGGGTAAGTCCCAAAGTAAATCACTAACTTTTTCAATTCTCTTTTTTTTTAAGTAAGTAGATATCTTTTTTCCAACACCAGAAATAGAATCAACATTAGAAAATAAAAAAAAATTTTTATTATTTAAGTTCATTTATTAATGTATATTATAAAAAATCAATGAATAAATTAGAATTATTAAAAAAAAAAATAAAATATCGTGCTTCTTACAGAGGTACTAAAGAGATGGATATTTTGTTAACATCATTTGTCAATTCTGTTGTTGATGATTTCGTCTATTTAGAACTTTTAAAGTTGGATGAGTTCTTAAATCTTAATGATGAAGAAATTTATAATTTTTATTTGAATAATGCTTCTATTTCAACTTTTGAAGACAAAAAGGTTTTAACTTTATTTAGGAATTTTAAAATTTAAATGGCGGAGAGGGTGGGATTCGAACCCACGAACGAGTTGCCCCGTCGCTGGTTTTCAAGACCAGTGCTTTCAACCGCTCAGCCACCTCTCCTTGAATTAGTAGGTCTTATTACTATCAATATGACTAAATAACAATATCGATTAATCTATTATTCTAGTTTTGAGTTTTTATTTATGTTATTTAAAAAAATGGTTAAAATTTTGATAAATATTTATATATTGTTAGCACTATCTTTCACTTCATCTAGTGGTTTTGCTAGCAATCCTGACTTTAACGAATGGGTGAAAAATTTTAAATATACAGCTATAAATTCTGGAATTTCAAAAAAAGTTGTAGATGATGTAATGTCAGGTGCAACATTTTTACCTCAAGTTATTAAGTATGACAGATTTCAGCCAGAATTTTACGAAGACACTCGTACATATATAAATAAAAGAACAAATAAAAAAAAAATAAAAAAAGGATTAGCCTTATATAAAAAAGAAAAGTCAATAATTGATAAAATTGAAAATGAATTTTTAGTTGAAAAAGAATTGTTACTTGCTCTAATGGGAATTGAAACTAATTTTGGTAATTATTTAGGTAAAATGGACATAGTATCTTCATTATCTACACTAAGTTTTGACGAAAGAAGAAGTGAATTTTTTACAAAAGAATTAATAATACTCTTAAAACTTGTAGATCAGAAAGTTATCGAAAAAGAAATACTTTTTGGATCTTGGGCTGGTGCTTTTGGAAACTTCCAATTTATGCCAAGAACAATTCGAAATTATGCTATCGACTACAATAAGAACAAAACAATCGAGTTAAAAAAAACAGAAGACTCTTTCGCGTCAGCAGCAAACTATCTTAAGAAAATTGGCTGGAAAAAAAATACACCATGTTTTACTAAAATTAATCTAAAAAATAATATTCCAGATAAATATCTTAATGTTTCTGCAGGAAACATCAAAAATAAAAAAAAAATTATATATTTTAAAAAATATATTAAAAATTTTGACAGTCTTAAAGTAGATAAAAATTTAGTGGCTGCCATTATAACACCTGACAAAGATATAATACCTGGCTCAAATATATATAAACCAGCTTACTTAGTTTATAGTAATTATGAAAAAATCTTAAACTGGAATCGATCTCTAAGATTTGCTCTTGCCGTTTGCACCTTAAAAGATAATTTTAAAAATGAAATATAAATTATTTATCTTATTTTTTTTAGCATCTTGTTCTAATTATTCTACAAATGTTGTCAAAAAATCAGGATACTCTTCAAGTGGATTTGCTTACATTGAACAAAATCAATTTTTAAATACAAATAAAGATAAATTTTTTATTTCACACAATAAATTAAAAGTCGGTACTAAGATTAAAATTACCAATCCAGATAATAAAAAATCTTTAGAATTTACTGTCAAAAAAAAAATTAAATATGATAATTTTTATAAAATTTTAATCTCGAACAGTATTGCGGAAAAGCTAAATTTGTCTTTAGAATTCCCATATGTAGAAATAAATGAAATCAAATCTAACAAGTCATTTATTGCTAAAAAAGCAATTACAGACATGGAGGAAAAAAAAATAGCCAACAAAGCACCTATAGAAGAAATTAATATAAATAATATTTCCAGAGAAAAAAAGACTTCAAAACAAAAAAAAAAAACATACTCAATTTTAGTTGCTGAATTTTACAATCTCAACTCTGCCGAATTTTTGAAAGATAAATTAACATCAATTTTAAAAAATTCAAACTATCAGTTAATTTACATTAACAAAAAAAGTACAAAAAAATATGATTTATTAATGGGTCCATATAATACTATTAATAAATTAAAAAATGATTACATTGTGTTAAGTGATTCAGATTTTGAAGATTTAGATATAAAAATTAATGAACAGTAATATAAAATACATTTTTTTGTTTTTTTTAACTTGGGCTGTAAATGTCCATGCAAACCCAAATATAAAATTTAAAACTGGGATATTAATGGATTTTCATACCAACAAGGTTTTGTATGAACTAGAGCCCGATATGAGTATTTATCCAGCATCCATGACAAAAATAATGACAGCAATAATAGCCTTTGACCTATTGAAATCAAAAAAACTTTTATTAGATGATAAAATTACAATTTCTGACAAAGCTTGGAGAATGTCTCAAGCCGGATACTCTTCTATGTTCATTATGGTTAATGATCAAATAACAGTAGAAAATTTACTACGAGGTATAATTGTAGCATCGGGAAATGATGCATGTGTAGCTTTAGCAGAGGGTATAGCAGGGACAGAGGAAAATTTTGCGGTAATGATGAATGAAAAGGCTCAAGAAATTGGAATGTCAAACACTGGTTTTTCAAATTCCTCTGGCCTTAACGATCCTGATAACTATTCTACAGTTAGAGATATTGCTTTGATGTCTAAATACTTAATTAAAAACTACCCATATTACTATGAATATTTTAAAGAAACTGAATTTACCTGGGATAGAACAGGAGGAAATCCTATTACACAACAAAATAGAAATCTTTTACTTTTTAAGAATATAGGTGTTGACGGAATTAAAACTGGCCATTTGGTTGTTGAAAAATATGCTTTGGCTAGCTCTATAATGAGAGACTCTAGGCGTCTTATAGCCGTAGGAAGTGGATTTGAAACTATTGCTTCTAGGTCTAGCCAATCAAGAAAATTACTTATGTGGGGCTTAACTAACTCAGAAACATTTGAGATCGCAAAAAAAAATGAGACTATTTTTGAAATCAATACTTGGCTTGGTCAAAAAAAAACAACACCAGGCTATACAAAGAAAGATGTTTATTATACCTTAGCAAAAAAAGATTTAAGACAATTTGAAGTTTTTTTAGAATATCCCGGTCCAATTAAAGCGCCAGTAAATAAAGACGAAGAAATAGCCTCTATAAAAATTTACAATGGGAACGAAATAGTTGAAACTATACCTGTATACGCAGCTGAAAAAGTTAAAAAACATAATTTTTTATTAAGTCTCCTCACGTCTTTTAATTATATGATTTGGGGAGATGCGTAAAAAAAAATTCTTTTTTATTGTTTTTGAAGGAATTGAAGGCACGGGTAAAAGTTATCAAATAAATAAACTTTATAACAACTTAAAAAAATTTAAATACAATACACTCAAAACAAGAGAACCGGGCGGGTCAAAGACGGCAGAAAAAATAAGAAATTTAATTTTTTCTAAAAATTCATATAAATTTGATAAACTTACCGACTATTATCTAATGAATGCAGCAAGAAATGAGCATATTAATAAGACTTTATTGCTAGCGAAAAAACAAAAAAAAATAGTTATTTCCGATCGTTTTACTGATTCAACTTATGCTTATCAGGTAATTGGGAATAAAATTGACAAAGATATAAATAAAATTAATCAAGATTATATAATAAAAAATATAAAACCTAATTTAACTTTTATTTT
>Ga0307986_10002469_pt1 | contig 13244 bp, 10 predicted proteins | sample EllFjometageno82_FD_203170 | JGI IMG/M metagenome (GOLD analysis project Ga0307986, IMG submission 203170) | Marine microbial communities from Ellis Fjord, Antarctic Ocean - #82 | ecosystem: Environmental > Aquatic > Marine > Unclassified | place: Southern Ocean | collected 2014-10-09
TTCCCCAGTATTCTGTCTGATTTTTTTAGAACTGTGTACACTATTTCTTCTTCTGGTTAGTGAATCGTTTATAAAATCTAAAATACCGTCACCACCTACCATCTCATAATCATTTTCCTCTAAGTCATTTTCTAATTCGTGTTTAAACTTTTTTGCTTGGGAGTAAGTTAGACTACCGTCATTTACCATATTATTACACCTATCATATCCTTTGTCACCAGGACTAAGAGACTGTAAATTAGTCGTTAACGTAGCAACCAAAGAATCTGGTAATATATACTTATCGTCTTTTAAATCACTATTCATTGTACGATTTAATTTTTTTTAATAACTCATCTTCAGACATTCCTTCAACAGAAGACAATCTAAGTAGTTGTTTTATTTTTATATCTAACAAAGAGTTTTCCCCATTAGAAATTTCCCTACCTTCTTCCTTACTAGAAAGAAGAGCTTCTATCATATTTTTTGCTTTATCCTCTGATATCTTTTTTAACTTTTCTTTTTCTGTTAGTCGTTGTTGACCATTACTATCTAATTTTGTGGTTTTTCCCATAGACTCAGCCCTTTCCGTAGCTTCAGTCTCATCCATGTCATGTTCCTTTTCAAAGTAATCTATAGTCTCACCAGCATCTTTAAACTCAGTATCCTCGAACCCAAGAACCTCACTCATGTCATGTTCACCTAACTCTTCTATCGATTCACCGTAATACCTCTTAAAGTAATGGCCAGCACCAGTCCAACTACCAGCTTGTCTTGTGGATTTCACCACATCATCAGTTGTTTTTCTAGAGCTAATACTTTTTACATTATCAGCACCAGGAGGAATCTTACTACTTTGTATAGAACCGTCAAAATCCAGTAGTTCAGTCACCTCCTCAACGTCACCACCCGAATCATCATAACCTAACTCGTCCATTAACATATCATCTATCATTTTTAAATGTTCTTCGTCGTCTTGTATTTTTGCCGCTTCATCCAAACATACAGCAGTAAACCTATCAGATTTAGGTTCTATTTTAAATTTAAAGACCTCGGATAACGTCAAAAAGTCCAACGACGAGACACTTTTCCCACCACCCAAACCTTCTTTTAGTAACCTAAGTTCTTTAATAACATGACTGATTGCTTCATTTCTTTTCATTTTCTTTTATATATAAATATCTAAACCAATCAAATAGTATTTATTAATATATGGGAACACAAAATTTAAATAATTTTTATTTTAATAAACTAGATACAAAAATTAATTATAGTGAGTATTATGATTTATTTTTAGCGTCTGACGAGAAAGATTTTAATACGGATGTAGTGTGGTCGACAGGCATTACGTCATATAATGATGGGGATTTACTACCAGTGTGGATTGACCTTAATGATACCAGTTGTTCCACACAACCAACCACAACATGTGAATTCCAATACCCAACAGGGAATACACCAAACTATGCTTACAGTACTGGATACACACCCTTTGTTATTGTAAGTAAGAATATTTGGCCTGAAGCAAAATCTATGTGTGACTGTCCTTTTAATAATTATGGTTATACTGGTTCAACCAGCTGGTTTGAGATTTGTGACTCACAATATACAGGTCTAGATAACGGGCTATTCAACGAAGAAGAGGTTTTGGATGGATACTGTATATACTTAGTAGACTCATTCTCAGGAGTGGGATGGACTGGTGGTGCCTTTTACCCACACACATACGATAAAAGGTTAAAAATGACCCAAGTAAAAGCATACGGACACCCAAACACAGGATTAACAAACCAATGGTATACAGACACCAGTATTTTAAATAATTCAGATAGCTCCGGATACTACCAAGACCTACGAGGAGGGTTCTATCAAGGATTCTATAAGTTATATGGTTACCCATATGAAGTACTACCAACCAGACCTAAGAAAGGCTGGTCTTTCGAAACGTATTTAAAATTAAATGTTATTGGTAATGCTATTTGTGATGGTGGTGAAGATTTTATTAACCCTTGCTGCCAACCAGTAGGGGATGAGTCACTTATGTGTGGTGAAAATGGTAATTGTTATAATACTAGTGGTTGGAACAATATGAATGTGGTAACAACAGCGACTAGTATTACATTTGGTGTCGCAACAAATGTTTGTAGTCCGTTAACATTACCCCCTTACAGTTTACCAGAACACTTATTAAATTATAGTGTAGCGGGACTCTATGGTGTTAGTACACAGAAGAATGATAATGGGGGGTTCTTCTTCTATAAAGGAATCCGAGCCGAGGACAAATATCAAAATAGAGGAGGGCTGTCAGCGGACACCCAATTAGACACCTTATCAGCTTGTACCACAAGTGGTGGTGTTACCGGGTGCTGTAACACAGTTGAAAAAGAAGTAAAACTAACCAACCAAAATAAATCACCAGACCCAAGATACGACGTATATAGTAACGCTTTTGGTGTGAGATTAACTGATGATATGAGAATAGGTTACCGAACTATTAGGTATACCGGTGAATGTATAACAACAGGGGACACAACTGGTATTGTACCCCCAAGTCACCCCTGGGAGGCAGGTGGAACAACCGGAAACACATGTAATACAGGAAGTAGTTTCTCATGTGGGTATACTATAGAGGAAAGTTATTCAGACCAAATATGTCAATTTATAACACAAAGTGGTAATTGTGCCGATATCTGGATACAGGTCGATGTTGTTTTTGATAGAAATCTATATCTAGAAGATTGTGAGATATATAATAATGGTGGCATTAATGATTTAGTTAAGGTTAGGTTGGATAAGTTTGAAAGGTATGGTAGCCATGTAGAAAATAGTGGGAATCCTTTTGGGTGTAACCCAACACAACAGGCACAAGAAACAAAACCTTGTAAAGACCAATACCCTAGATTTATAGAGGATGCTTATTTTGATTTTAATTGTCATGGAGCTCAAGTACAAAAATGGTTTGTAGAAAAAGAATATAGGTTGGGTACATTATCATTTTATGTTAATGGAAGGAGGGTACATAAAGTAGAAAATTACGAAGAAATAATACCCAGACAATTAAACACAAATAAACAAACACAGGTAGGTGTGGCCTATAATATGTCTTGGGGTGGCGGAGCACTAGGATTAAGAGAAAGCCTAATCCAACAAAGACCTGCACCATGGGACCCATGTGTTCTTGACGGTGGAGGGAGTAATAAGACAACTTTTACGAATTTAGATTTAACTCCAGATAGGAGGTTGATAAGTGATAATTTTGCTGGCTCATTTGTGGGTGGGATATCACAAATGATGTATTACCTAAAACCATTAAGTGCTGATGAAATATATCATAATTTTTTAATTAACAAAGATAGATATAGCCTAATAGACTGTGAAGAATGTAAGAATTGTGATGGTGGGTGTATTGACTGTCTACTACCTGACGAAGTTGAACCAACACCACAAAGTTCTTCGTACCCAATACACACATACCTAGCTTGTTCAGGTTTGGGTAATAATGTCCCTACTTATTTACAAGATGGTGGGAAACCAGTTACGTTTGTCATCGCTGAGGATTCTGGTGCGACCAATGAAGTAGCTTCACAAAACTACTATAACCTAATAGGGACACCATCTATAGGTACTGTACTTAAAAGGAGTATCTTACAGAATGACGGTGTTACCTATATCCATCAGTGTTTTGAATATGCTGGGGTACAGACTTTTTTCTCTGGTGGGTGGAACTACTTAACCTTATTTGGGGCTTGGGACGGAATCCAACAACTGACAATATACCCACTACAACCTAACACAACAAGTAGTTGTGAGGATTGTTGTAATGGGTGTAGTAGCGCAACACCATAACCAATAGGACTGATATTTATATTAAACAAACAAACCAATGGAATTTTTTATTAGAAAAAACTCACTAGAACCAATACTTAAAATGCAACTTGTACAAGACGGTAGAAATGACTTTAAAAGTTTTAATGATAAGTTATCTAATTCTAGTATATATTTTTCCATGAAAGATGTGAAAACTGGGATTCCTAAGATATTAAACGCAAAAGCGTATATAGTTGCTAAAACTAGTGTGTCTGTTAATTCACCGGTAGAGTATTACATATATTATAAATGGAAACTCAGAGATGTTAATAAGTCTGGTAGATTTGAAGGTCAATTTATCGTATATTTTCACGAACAAAATTGTTCAGAACTGATAGTACCCATTAGAGAAGATTTATTTATTAATATTTCAGAATCTTTTGTTGGTGCACCCTGTAACCCACCCTGTTAATTTATTGATTAGTTAGACTTTTTTATTTACCTTTATGTGTTATCACATGCAAGAATTAAATACAAATAAAATGATAGAAAAAGCTACTAGAGAAGAAATAGAAGAATTTTTACACGGAAGTGACCCAGAACAATATATCATCGCTTTAGAGTACGGGTGGAGGACTAGTAAGATTTACAAAATAAAAGAATACCCAGATAGGGGTAAGGTTATAGAGACCGATACTTTCATACCTTTTTGTTGGGTTGGTGATTTAAGTAATAAAAACTTTTATCGTGGGGACAAACAAGCCCAAAAAGAAGCTATAACTAAGTACGGAATATTAATAGAAAAGTTATATACTGGTGACGATATAAGATTAAATAACGGTCTAACTTATTTAATAAAAACAACAAAAACTTATAGGGATTTAGTAAGCTTTTTTAAACAAGGTGGTTTAAATCCTTGGGGTGAAGATAATAGAGACGCTATAATGATTTTACCACCTATAGAACAATACCTAGTACAAAAAGAAAAAAGGTTATTTAAAGGTTTTGAATCTTATGATGACATACACAGATTTGTTTTTGATTTAGAGACCACATCCTTAAACCCAGAAGATGGAAGAATTTTCATGATTGGTATGAAGGATAATAGGGGTTTTGAGAAAGTAATAGAGATTGGGGATAATGATTTAGAAGAATCTGAGGCAATATATAAATTTTTTGAAACCATACAAGAGGTCCAACCAAGTATTGTGGGTGGGTACAACTCATCTAACTTTGATTGGAATTGGTTATTTAAACGGGCAGAAATATTACAAATGGATACCAAGAAATTTAAAACTTTAAATCCGAATGAGGGGTATAAATTTAGGGATAGCGTTTTAAAGTTAGGAGCTGAAATTGAAGAGTACCAACAAATAAAGATATGGGGGTGTAACTCCTTAGATATTGCTCACGCAGTAAGACGTGCACAAACAATTAATTCGGAAATAAAGAGTTGGGGGTTAAAGTATATAACTAAGTTCACTAAGGGAGAAAAACCTAACCGAGTATATGTGGAGGGTGATAAGATAGCCTCAACGCATAGGGAGAATAAGGAGTTTTATTTGAATGTAGAGAATGGAAAATATAAACCAGTTGGGTCTGAAGGTTTATTTGATATAGATAAAAAGTTCCCTGATGTTTATAAAAAAGTTGGTGGAGCTAAAATAGTTGAACAATACCTAATGGATGACTTATGGGAGACTATGGAAGTGGATGAACAATTTAACCAAGGCTCATTTTTATTAGCAAGTATGGTCCCAACTTCTTACGAAAGAGTATCTACAATGGGAACAGCTACACTTTGGAAAATGTTGATGTTGGCTTGGTCATACCATAAAGGGTTAGCTGTACCACAGAAAGATAGTAAGAGACCTTTTGTTGGTGGTTTATCCAGACTAGTCAAAACCGGATACTCAACGAACGTACTAAAACTAGATTTTAGTTCACTATACCCGTCAATACAACTGGTACATAACGTTTTTCCAGAATGTGATATTACTGATGCTATGAAAGGAATGTTAAAATATTTTAGAGATACCAGAATTAGGTATAAAAATTTAGCTTCTGAATATTACGGTAGTGATAAAAAGAAATCGGAGTCTTTTGGTAGGAAACAACTACCTATAAAAATATTCATTAATTCTATGTTTGGTTCTTTATCAGCTCCACAAGTATTTCCTTGGGGTGATATGGATATGGGGGAAAAGATAACTTGTACCGCTAGACAATATCTTAGACAAATGGTTAGGTTTTTTATGAAAAAGGGTTATGACCCTTTGGTTATGGATACAGACGGGGTTAACTTTTCATGCCCTTCAGATGTGGAGGAGAGGTTGTATGTTGGGTTGGGGGTTAATGGGTTGGTAACCAAAGATAAACACTACCAAGGAAGTGAAGCTGACGTTGCTGAGTATAACGATTTATTTATGAGGGGTGAAATGGGTTTAGATACGGATGGACAATGGCCTTCATGTATTAACATAGCAAGAAAAAATTACGCTTTATTAACGGTAGACGGTACAGTTAAATTAACCGGTAATTCCATTAAATCTAAAAAAATTCAGGGTTATCTAGAAACTTTTATAGATAAAGGTTTAAGGATGTTATTAGAGGGTAATGGTGCTGATTTTGTGGAATATTACTATGAATATCTACAGAAAATATATGATAGAGATATCCTACTAGCGAAAATAGCTAATAAGTCTAGGATAAAACAAACAATCGAGTCCTATAAAAAAAGGTGTACAAAAAGAACTAAGTCTGGTAGTTTAATGGCTAGACAAGCACATATGGAGTTAGTTATAGCTAATAATGTGCAGGTTTCTTTAGGTGATACCATTTACTACGTTAATAATGGTAAAGCTATGTCTCACGGTGATGTACAAAGAAAAAAGAAAAAAGATGGGACTGAAGAAATTGTTTTGAACTCTTACTTAATATCCGAAAATGATTTAGAGAATGGGATGAAGGGTGAATATAACGTACCAAGGTATATAAACACGTTTAATAAAAGGGTAGAACCGTTACTAGTTTGTTTTCAAAAAGAAGTTAGGGAATCTTTGGTAAAAAAGAACCCGGAAGATAGAGAATACTACACTAAAACTCAGTGTACACTAATACATGGGGTACCAAGAAAAGATGGTGACCAAGATGCACTAGAAGAAATACTTACATTATCACCAGAAGAAAAAATATATTGGGAAAAAATGGAATTAAGTGAAGACTCTTTTATGGAAGATTTAGGAATCCTTAACACCGTCTGAACTAACAACCACCCAAGTAGATAGGTCCTCCACAAAAACAAATTCAACACAACTATCACCAGATAAACTTAACGATTCCCACTTACCATCTATCAATCCTGTGTCTGGTAAAACCACCACATCAGACAAAGACTTTATTTTTATTTTTTTATCTTTTTGTGAGTTTAAGGTTATGTTACATTCTTTAGTTATCACTAATAAATACTCCCCATCGGTAGTGTAATTGTCAGTAATAACCTTAGTTTTTGTGTCAGTCTCTACCACTGGTTCATAATCTAGGGTCGTACCATTTTTATATATCCCCTGTAATAAATTTAATAATGCAACCGAAAGCATGTTATAACGTATATTGTCGGGTCTACCCTTACCATCGTACACAACCAACTCTTTATAACCCAAAGAATCAAGTTCCTCAGCTATCAACCCAAATCCATCACCACCAGTTTCTACATATTTAAAAAAGTAGGTTGTAAGGTCTAATAATTTACTATATCTTGTTGTACCTATTGACCGGAAATCACGTTTATATCGTCTAGAAGACGAGGAACCCCTAACAACATTACCAAATTCATCCATTTGTAAATCTACGTTTCCGGTGGTAACAGTATCTAATAGTAGTCCTAATTTACCTATTTGTAGGGTACTAGCACTTATCCCTGGATTTGATGTACCACCACTTAATGGGGGTGTTGGTGTTTTACCTATAGACAAAACTGAGGTATATCCTGTAACAGCTGAAAAAGGTGTTATGGTTACCATTGAAGAGGCGGACGTTGCTGAGTATGGTGCGACCATAAATGTATAACCTGTACTCCCTGAAGAGTAAATGCAACCAGGACCACACTGTTCTTCCCAATCCTTACACTTGTAAACCATAAATTCACCACAACCAGTAAACCCAGCACCCACAGTACATGCGGACCCTATATTTACCGTCTGTTCGAATATAGATGAACCAGAAAAAGTGGCTGTCCCACCAGTTTGTCTTAATTGTCGATTATAATCTAATTTAGTATAAAAAGCCATATTATATTACAAATATTGTACCGGGATTCATTGGTCTATATCCCAGAGATTTATTTAAATTTTCTGCTTCAAGAGCTTTTCTTTCTAACATTTTGTCGTTCCTTAACCTTTCTAACCTAGCCATTAATTCTTCTATTAATTTAGCTATCTCATCTTTAGATTCACTAAGTAAATCTGCGTACTCCATTGTTAATTCTGAATCTGGTGTTTTAAGGTTACCACTAAATTTACCCCTAACCCTACCTAACATCTCTTTTCCCTTCGCGAAAAAGTAACGTCTAACCCAGGATTGTGCCGGGGGATTAAGTTCGGTATAAATCATCTCATCCAAAGTCACATCACTAGGTAGTAATATAATATCTTTATTCGCATCCAAACAATCATCCCTATTTTCAGGTCCAGAGTCATAGTACCAATACCAAACCCTGTGTTCATGAGTCATAATATTACCAAAGTCAAACCTTCCACCAGGGACATTATATAGATGTACGTATTTTGGTCCATGTATACCACCAGCTCCAGCGGTAACTCTGTAGGTCATTTCACCACCAATCATCCTATTTTTCAGGTTTCTATCCTGCATCCTAAGTAAAACATCAAAAGCCGGCATTAGGAAATAAGAGCCTTGAACCCCTATCTGAGCCATACCACCACCACCCATACCACCACCCATACCACCCATACCACCCATAAAAGGGTCAATAAATGCTTCGTTAAGTTCAGCTCTAGAGTACCACAGTATTTCGTTAAGTTCCCTACCCGCTGGAATTTGATACATTTGTGTGTTAGCACTAAGGGTTATATAGTCTTGTTTTAATTGGTATGGACCACCAGCCTGTAACCCAACAATTTTAGAATAAGCGTAAGTGAACGAAGTTTCAAAATTCAAATCTCTCGTTAAAAACGCACTTGTTAACGAAATAACGTCTAAATCTTGTCCGTATAATGAAGACCATTGATTCTCTATTAACCAGTCCTGCACATACTGTCCATAGTCTAGTATGGACAATTCTAACGCGGTATCCAACATCTCATCCACAAGTTCCACACCACGTAAGGGGGCACCTAACGTATGTCTTAGTTGGGTAAATAATTTTTCTCTTTTTTCTGGGTCTATCGTTGATGGCATAATATATCCTTTCTATATAAATACTTGGAAGTTGGCATTAAAAAAGGTCCCGTAAGGACCTTTAATAATAATATGTAATTAAATAATTATTTTTGCTCTTTAATAACCCTTTCAACAATTCTTTTTAAAGTAGACTGGTTCATTTTAATAACCTTACCTTCTTTAATACCAGATAAAGCATTATACATTTCTCCATGACCTTCAGACTGTTCATTTTTCACCACCACTTCTTTTTCTGTTTCTGTCTCTTTTTCTTTTTCCTCATCATCTACCATATCCTCATATATATCTTCTATGTGACGAGCAGCTGTTTTAATCTTCTTTAAATCACTAAAACTTAATGTATCATCACCCGACCTATGACCTACGAGTAAAGACTTAAGAGATTTTAAAGCTTTGTACGCTTTTTTCAATTCAGATTTAATATCACCCGTAGATTCCGTTAAGGTAGTTAACCGGGTTTTAAGTTGTTTCTTTGTAAGTTCCTTTTTATTCATGACAATTGTTTATTATAAATATAAGTAAAAGTAGGTTTCTACAGACCATCAAGCATTTCACCCAAAATATCTTCCTCATTTATATTATCACCCATAACAGTATCAATTACAGATTTCTTTTTGTTAACTAATTCATATATTGTTCTTTCTATTGTATTGTCGTAAATTGGGTATAAACAAGATACTTTTTTGTCTTGCCCTATTCTAAATGCTCGGTCTTCACATTGGGACATGTCGGAGGGTACGAATGATAGGTCGTTGAATATTACTGCTTCTGCTGCGGTCAATGTGATTCCCACCCCAGCTGCTTTTACGTTACCAATAAAAACCCGTATCTTATCATCGTTTTGAAAACGGTCCACACTTTCTTGTCGGTCTTCTTTTTTCATCGAACCATTAAGAATTACCGATTCTTTTTTATACTTCTCATGTAGGGTCATTAAAGGCTCGGTAAAATTAGTAAAAACAATAACCTTCTTATCTTGTTGTAAACACTGGTCTATTAGTTGTATAGTTTCTTTAACTTTTTCTAAGGCAATTATCTGTCTAACCTTCATTAGTTTTGCTAGTTGGATTGATAAACCACTACCCCTATGCTGCCTCTTCCAATCAAGATATTCACCCATCTCATCCTCATATGATTTAGATTTCAGTTCCATATGAATTGGGGTTATTATTTTATCTGGTAAGTCTAATACGTCTTCTTTTAGTCGTCTTAATACTTTATCGTTAGTTTTATCTCGAAGTTCCTCTAAGTTAGTCGCTCCAAAAGTTAACCAAATTTTCCTATACCCCCTGAAAATTTGTTTACCATCACAATACCTCCTAACATAGCTAATCCAATTATTAGCAACTCTTGACCCAACAAGTTTCAATAAGTTATAATAATTCATAGGTCTAGAAGTCATTGGGGTACCGGATAACAACCACAACCTATCTATTTTTGATGTTAGGTTGTTGACTAATTTAGTTCTTTGTGCTTTACCGTTGGATATGTAATGTGCCTCATCTATTATAACTAAGTCGAAGTTGGAGTCTAGTATCTGATTTTTTTTGTCTGAATCTTTAGGTAGTGAATGAAAATTTTTTAATATGTCGTAATTTATAATGATATATTCTCCGTCTTCCCATTTCTTACCTTCTACAATGCCCACTTCACCATCACTATAATTTTCTATTTCTCTTTTCCAGTTAACTTTTAAAGATGCTGGACATATAATTAACACCTTTTTTAATTTAAGTTTGATACTAGCCATAATAGCTGAACTAGTCTTACCCAAACCCATATCGTCAGCTAATATATATTTTTTATTAGAAACTAATTTAATTATAGCTTCTTTTTGGTGTTCGAAAGGTGGTCTGTGTGAAAATACAGTGAAATCAACGTCTAAGTCCGGAGACTCTCTAGGGATAATCTGACTCTTAGGTACCCAAAAAGAATTAAGGGGGTGAGAATCTATTACCTTACCCCAAACATGATAAGCTTTATCTGTGTCGGCTAAAAGTTTTTCTACCCATATAGATTTAGGTTGGTGTTGTAGTAGTTTGGTGGACATGAGTTCCTTGGCTAGGTAATCGTCTATTTCCATCCATAACCTAACAACTTTAGGTTTTTCATTATGGTTCTTGATGACGTATTCTGATTGGGCTATACTCAATGACAAAGAACTACCACCAAGCATGTTATTTCTGAGACCTATAATATAGTTATTGGCCCCAACATAATCAGCTAATAAATCCTTAGCTTTAATCTCTGTAGGAAATTTTTCCATAATTAAATATAATAAAAAGAAAAAAGAAAGACAAATTGTATTTATAATAAAAGGAAAACCATATGGCAAATAAAAAAATACCCATTACTAGAATATCTAAATTTTTTAGTTCTGAAGATTTCCAGTTAGAACAAGACGTAGGTATGGAGTGGTTACACGGTGATATGCATTTTACAATGGTTTTATTTAGGGTAGATAAAAAATTATCTGACGTTGATGATGTGTATGGGGAATCTGGTGTAGAAGAAATTAGGTACAAGCCACCGGTAGAGTTTAATGCTTATGTAAAAATAGACCCACCGAATAATAAAAGTTATGGTGGTGGTTTGGTAAATCAGATGGAACCAGGAAATATGACATTAGGTGTGTACAACAAACATTTAGACGAATTAAGTGTGGATATAAGTTATGGTGACTATATTGGTTACCCGGAAAGTGAAACTACAATGAGGTACTATGTGGTAGCAAATGATGGTAGAGTAACATCAGATATGAAACACACTATAGGTGGGTATAAAGCTTTCTACAGAACAATAGTATGTTCGTGGGTTAGTGAAAATGAATTTAAAGGGATATAATGGGAATACCTAAAAAAATAAAAAAAACTTTAAATATATCCCCAGAACCTATACAGGGACATTACCCAACAGGGTATAATGGGATAACTACACCATATAGACGGGGTGAGTTGACTGACTTAATTACTGATGACGGAACTTATTTACCTAAATCAGTTTTACATGCAGACCTTGATGGGGGTATGTTGGAATTTACCCAAAACCAATTGAAAACAGTAACGAATGGTAAAAAAGTTAATGTTATAGGCCGAATTCTCACATTACAAAGGTGGGCAGAATTTTCACAAACATGGAAATTTGCTAATGAGGATAAGAATGTTGAGTTACCGTTTATTGTTGTTGTTAGAAAACCTGACGTACAGTACGGCACCAACCCAGCTTTACAATATACCATACCAAACAGAAAACAATTTCATTACGCAAAGGTACCTACTTGGGACGGTACTAGAAAGGGGTACGACGTATATACGATACCACAACCAGTACCAGTAGATATTATATACGATGTAAAAATAGTCTGTAATAGAATGAGAGAACTGAATAACTTCAACAGAGTAGTATTACAGAAGTTCACATCTAGACAAGCTTACACATTTGTAAAAGGTCACTACATACCTATAGTTTTAAACTCTATTGGGGATGAAAGTCAGATAGATACGGAGGAAAGGAGATACTACCAACAAAACTATCAATTCCAACTACAGGGGTTTTTACTGGATGAGGAAGAGTTTGAGGTTAAACCAGCTATTAGTAGGAGTTTACTTATGTTCGGTACTGATGAAAAGGAAAGAAAAAAAGAAAAGAGGAACATGGGTAAACCAAACGCTAAAAAGGTAAATAATAAGTTGACATTTACTGGTGGTGTTTGGGCGATGACTGTACCTTATAACTATAAAGTTAATGTTTCAGCTTTGAGACTTAAAAATGTTGATTCGTATTCTTTCACCATCAATGGTGTTAGTGTTGATGAACCAGTTATGGTCAATCCGGGGGATACCCTACAAGTGACTATCGTAAAACAAAATCCTGGGATATCTACTTTAACACTACAAGAAACATTAGTCGGTTAAGTCCTCACCGTATATATCTCTAGTCACTTTACAATTTTCCTTTATTAAACGTTCTACAAATGCAAACATCTTTAACCCCTTTTTGTTACAATAGTCTTTAAGTTGGGCGTGTGAGTTAACACT
>Ga0307986_10002470_pt1 | contig 13239 bp, 14 predicted proteins | sample EllFjometageno82_FD_203170 | JGI IMG/M metagenome (GOLD analysis project Ga0307986, IMG submission 203170) | Marine microbial communities from Ellis Fjord, Antarctic Ocean - #82 | ecosystem: Environmental > Aquatic > Marine > Unclassified | place: Southern Ocean | collected 2014-10-09
CAGGTTTAACTGGTGTTTTATACGTTCTTGACGAACCTTCTATTGGCTTACACCAAAGAGATAATAAAAAATTAATAACTGCATTAAAAAAACTTAGAGATCTTGGCAATACAGTAATAGTTGTAGAGCACGACACTGAAACAATGGAAAATGCCGATCATATTATAGATATAGGACCAGAAGCAGGAGTGCATGGTGGTGAGATAGTTGCAGAAGGAACTTATAATGACATTGTTAAAAATACTAAAAGTATAACTGGAAACTATTTGTCTGGTAAAAAATATATTCCTTTGCCGAGAAAAAGACGAACAGCAAAAAATGGCAGGTTTCTTGAAATTATTGGCGCCACAGGTAATAATTTGAAAAAAGTAGATTTAAAAATACCAATAGGTGCTTTTACTTGTGTTACTGGCGTATCAGGAAGTGGAAAATCTACTTTAGTTCTCCATACATTGTTCAATGCTTTGAATTTGATTTTAAACACAACAAAAGCAAAAAAAACACCAAAAGCTTTTAGGAATTATAAAGGGACAGAATTAATAGATAAAATTATTGACATTGATCAGTCTGCAATAGGAAGAACGCCAAGATCAAACCCCGCTACATATACCGGAGCTTTTGGCCCAATACGAGATTGGTTTGCATCTCTACCAGAAGCAAAAGCAAGAGGTTACAAAATAGGAAGATTTTCTTTTAATGTAAAAGGTGGTAGATGTGAAACTTGTGAAGGCGATGGGGTAATCACTTATGAAATGCACTTTTTACCAGATGTATTTATACCTTGCGACACATGTAAGGGCACAAGATATAATAGAGAAACATTAGAAGTTAGATTTAAAGATAAAAATATTGCCGATGTGCTGGATATGACAGTAGAAGAAGGTTGTGATTTTTTTGAAAATATTCAAACTATTAGATCTAAATTAATAACATTAAAACACGTAGGTTTAGGATATATAAAAATTGGACAACAGGCGACGACCCTTTCTGGTGGTGAAGCTCAAAGAATAAAATTAGCCAAAGAATTGTCAAAAAGATCGACAGGAAGAACTCTGTACATATTAGACGAGCCTACTACTGGACTTCATGCTCATGATATAAAAAAACTCTTAGAAATATTACAAGCATTTGTAAATACAGGTAATACAGTCGTGGTGATTGAGCATAATTTAGATGTAATTAAAACAGCAGATTGGATTGTTGATATGGGGCCTGAAGGTGGGGTCGAAGGAGGCGAAATAATAGCCGAAGGAACTCCAGAAAAAGTTTCCGAAACGAAAGGAAGTTATACAGGGCAATTTTTAAAGGATATTTTGTTCAAAGATACAATGAAAAAAACTGCATAGTTAATTAATTTTATGCTATAAAGAATCATGGGAAGCTTACTACAATCACTATCAAAAACTATTCACGCATCAGTTATACTCACGATACTACTTTTTTTTAGTTTACATTTTTTTGGCGATGGTTTTGCATTTGATAGAATATTCTGGAGTTGGTTATTTAGATATCTTCATGTCATAGCTGGTATTATGTGGGTTGGATTGCTTTGGTATTTAAATTTTGTTCAAATTCCTTCTATGCCAAAAATTCCGGATGAACAAAAACCGGCTATATCAAAAGTTATAGCACCAGCCGTATTATTTTGGTTTAGATGGGCTGCTCTAGCGACTATCATAACAGGTTTAATCGTTGCTACATTAAATGGATATGTTCATGATGCGATGATACTTGGGGTTGGAAGTGGTTTTGGAAAAAATACTGCAATTGGAATTGGGATGTGGCTTGGGATAATAATGGCTTACAACGTTTGGTTTATTATTTGGCCTAATCAGAAAAAAGCACTTGGAATGATTGAGTGCACACCTGAAGAAAAAGCTAAATCTGCAAGAACCGCAATGTTATTTTCAAGAACTAATACTTTACTTTCTTTACCAATGTTACTTTCGATGGTAGCAGCTCAAAATCTTTACTAGAAACCAACACTCCTTATACTTCGATAGACCCCTACCGACTTCCACTAACTTTTACTTTATTTTTCTATTTAGAAAGATCGTCTAGTAACGATTATGAGCACTCAATGTATAGCACATGGCATAGCACGGTTTTATTTCCTGTGGAGAAACAATTAGATGCAATACTGGTTAATGAAACTATATATCATCGTCTTTTAGTAATGTTTTTTGAGTTACTTTAAAGAAGTTAAGAACAGGACTTGCTACATAAATTGATGAATAAGTTCCTATTATAACACCTAATATCATAGCAAATGAAAAACCTTTAAGAATTTCACCTCCTAAAATAAATATTGAAAGCAAGGCCAAGAGTGTCGTGAGTGAGGTAATTACTGTTCTAGATAAAGTTTCATTTACAGATATATCAGCGATTTCATTAGTTTTGAGCTTTGAGTATTTTAATAAATTTTCTCTAATACGGTCAAATATAACAACTGTGTCATTCATAGAATAACCAACTATTGTTAAAACTGCTGCAACTATAGAAAGGTTTATTTCAAAAGATAGGATAGAAAAAATTCCAAGCGTAATAACTACATCGTGTATAAGTGCTACAATAGATCCAAGACTGAATTGCCATTCAAATCTAATCCAGATGTAAAATAACATAGCGCCTAATGCTAGAATTATAGCTGTTACACCTTGTTTAAGAAGTTCACTGCTTACTTTTGGTCCAACAGTTTCTACTCTTCTGAAATTTACTGTTGAATTAATTTTTTTAGAAACTATGTTTTTTAAGTCAGTTATAAATTTTTCTTTTTCATTCGCATTTTTTTCAAACTTAATTAAAAAGTCACCTTTTTCTCCAAATTGCTTAACACTTACATCACCTAATTCCGGAATATTCAAAGAACTTCTTATATCTTGAATTTGAATATTTTTATTTTCAATTCTAATTTCTAATAAAGTACCACCTTTAAAGTCTACACCGTAATTTAAACCCTTAAAAAATAAAAATGAAATACTGATTAAAACAGCTAATAATGAAAAAATATTAGCAATATTAAAGAATTTAGAAAAATTTATTTTATTATTCATTATAATTTAAAATACTTTGCTTTCTTGTCTTTTAAAACAATAACTGAAGTTAGGTGCCTGGCAATAAAGTATGCAGAAAATAGTGTTGTTATTATCCCTATGCCAAGAGTTACTGCAAAACCTTTTACTGGTCCTGAGCCAAAAATAAACAAAATAGCTGCAGCTATAAGAGTTGTAACATTTGCGTCTATAACTGTAATCTTAGCTTTGTTATAACCTGTGTCAAAGGCGTGTATAATTGATTTTTCAGTTCTTAATTCTTCCTTGATTCTTTCATAAATTAAAACATTTGAGTCAACAGCCATACCGACCGTTAAAATAATTCCCGCAATACCTGGTAGTGTTAATGTTGCTTCGAGTATAGTTAAAATTCCAACCATCATAAACAAATTTGCAATTAGCGAAATATTAGATACCAAGCCAAAAATTCTATACTTAATAAACATAAATATAATGACTAATAGAAATCCAACAATAAGAGAAAATATTCCTGCATCGATTGAATCTTTTCCTAAATCTGGACCAACAGTTCTTTCTTCAACAATATTAATTGGTGCCGGCAAAGCACCAGATCTAAGCAATAAAGCTAGATCTGTGGCCTCTTGAAATGAAAAGCCACCTGAAATAGTCCCCGTACCACCTGTAATAGCTTCTCTAATATTTGGTGCACTGATTACAGAATTATCAAGTACAATAGCAAGTCTACGTCCTACATTCTCTGAGGTAATCTTTCCAAATTTTTGTGCACCTAATCTATCTAAATTAAAACGTACCAAAGGTTGGTTGGATTGATTATCAAATTGTGGCTGTGCATCTACTAAATTATCACCATTAATAACAACCCGCTTACTTACTGTTAGTTCTTCGTTGTTTTCAGATAAAATTAGTTTTTCAGTACCAAATGCATCGTCTTTAGAAACAAGTCTAAAAGTTAACTGAGCTGTCTTACCAAGAAGTTCTTTAACTCTTTCTGGGTTATCTATTCCAGGTAACTCAACTAAAATTCTTTTGTCCCCTCTTTGAAGAATGGTTGGTTCTTTAGTTCCAACTTCATCTATACGTCTTCTAATAATTTCTATAGATTGTTTTAAAGCTGCATTATTTAAACTTACAAGACCAAAATTAGAAAATTTTATAAAAGCTTTGTTTTGAACAAATTCTAAATCAAGCTCGAACGTATTGTATTCCGAGATAAAGTTGTTAACGGTGTTTTCTTGTTGTTTAAAAAAAATATTTTTAAATTTTTTTTGCTTTCCTTTGTCTGTAGTAAAAGAAATGTTATCTGATGATATAGTAAAATCTTTAAAATTTATTTTATTTTTATTTAATAATTTTTTTATTGGAATTACTTTGGATTGAAGTTTTTGGTTAATTAAAGGCTTTGTATCAATCTCTAGTAAAATGTAAGAGCCGCCTTGCAGATCTAGGCCTAAGTTAATATTCCTATCTATTAGATTGTTATCTTTAAGGTTTAAAGATGCAAAAAAAATAGTTGATATTAAGATTAAGTATATGGATAAAACTTTAATTTTTGTAAAACTAAGCACAAAAAAGATTATTACTTAACTTCTGTTTTTTTTAGCAAACTCGTAATTGTCGATTTGATAATTTGAACTTTAATGTTATCTCCTAACACAACTTCAATTCTATCGTCTTCCATAACTCTGTCGACAGTTCCAAGAATTCCTCCAGAGGTAATAACTTCATCACCACGTTTGAGATTTGCAACCATGGCCAAGTGATCTTTTGCTCTTTTTTGTTGGGGTCTTATTAGAAAAAAGTAAAAAATTACAAATATCAATATTAAAGGTATAAATTGTGCTATTCCTTGTCCGTTCATAATAAAAGATTAACTATAATATCTAGATAATTTTAACAAGAACATAATTTTATATTTTTATATTTTTTCGATATTGTTCATGTATTTTCTCAATACAGACGGTATCTCTATAGTCCCATCTACATTTTGATAATTTTCAATCAAAGATATCATTAGTCTACCCACAGCTAAAGCTGAACCGTTTAAAGTTGATACAAAATTTGTTCCATCTGGTGATTTATATTTAGTGTTTATTCGTTTTGCTTGAAATGTTCCACAAGATGAACAGCTTGATATTTCTCTGTAATTATTCTCTGAAGGAATCCAAGCTTCTATATCAAATGTTTTTTCTGCGCTAAAACCCATGTCTCCTGAGCTTAAAAGAATAACTTGATATGGGATTTCTAAAAGTTTTAAAATTTCCTCGGCACAGTTAAGCATTCTATCTAATTCAGATAAAGAATTTGATGGTTCAACAATACTGACTAACTCTACTTTGTAAAATTGATGTTGACGCATCATACCTTTTGTATCTTTACCATAACTTCCTGCTTCTTTTCTAAAACATGGAGTTGAAGCAACATATCTTAGTGGCAAATTTTTAAAATCTATAACAGAGTCTCTAACCAAATTAGTTAAAACTACTTCGGCTGTTGGTATAAGAAATTTTCTTTCTTCCTCTTCAGCTAGTTTAATTTCAAATTGATCTTCTTCAAATTTGGGTAATTGACCAGTACCAAACATTATATTTTCGTTAACAAGTAACGGGGGTGAAATTTCTCTATAGGAAAACTTATTAGTGTGAATATCAAGCATAAAGTTAATCAACGCTCTTTCTAGCAATGCAAAATTTGAATTTAAAATTACAAATCGAGAACCCGAAAGTTTCGATGAAGTCTTAAAGTCTATTTGTCCATTTTTTTCTCCAATTTCTACATGTGACTTAATCGGGAAATTAAATTTTTTAATATTGCCAATTTGTTTAATAATTTTATTTGTTTTTTCATCAACTCCTACAGGCACGTCATCTCTTGCAACATTTGGAATATTGGAGAGAATTGTAAATATCTTGGTGTGTAAAAAATTCTGTTTTTTTGCAATATCATCTATCTCTTTAGATAAATTTTTTGATTTTTCAAAATTTGTGGGGTCTTTTGATTTAGTTAATAATTTTTTCTCTTGTTCTTTTTTTTCTTTTTGCTGAATTAATTCCCTATTATCACTGTCGAGAATAATTAAATCATCTAAATTTATTAAACTATTTCTCTCAGAGATTTTTTTTTTAAAAAAAACTAAATTATTTCTAATTTCTTTAATATTATGCATCTTCTTTTTTTTCTATAAATTTGACTGTAAAGATGGATAATTCATACAATAATAATAAAGGAAGTGCCAAACCAATTTGAGTAATAGGATCAGGAGGAGTTAAAATTGCAGCCATTGCAAAAATTATTACCACAAAATACTTCCTTCTTTCGCGTAAATATTTTGAATCAATAATACCTATTTTTGCTAAAAGGCTTAAAATTACTGGTAACTGAAAGCTAATACCGAAAGCAAAAATTAATCTCATTATAAGAGATAAGTATTCATTCACTTTTGCTTCTAATTGTATGGCTATAATTCCAGGTTCGGCAACTGTTTCAAAACCTAAAAAAAATTTTATAGCAAGAGGCATTATTAAATAATAAACTATAAATCCACCCAAAACAAAAAGGATGGGTGTGGCAACAAGATATGGTAACAATGCTTGTTTTTCATTTTTATAGAGACCAGGAGCTATAAATTTCCATAATTGAATAAGAAAAAAAGGACTAGATATAAAAAGAGCTGCAAAAAAAGCAACCTTTAAATAAGTCAAAAATGCTTCATGCAAAGCTGTAAAAATTAACCTCCTTTGTAAATTTTCTGCGGACACTGCGTCTGCGTATGGTTGGACTAAGAAACGATAAATTTCTGTTGAAAAAATATAACTTAATATAAAAAGAAGAAGCAAAAAAATAAATGATTTAACAAGTCTAGATCTTAGTTCTGATAAATGCCCTACAAAACTACTAGGATTATTTTTTTTCGTCATCAACTTTTTTATTTTTTTTATTAGTAATATTTTTGTCTATAGTTTCATCGAAATTAGTGATTTCGTTAATATTTGACTGCACATCAGAAAAGTATCTTTTAATTGTGCTTGTCCATTTGCCTAGTTTCTTCAGAACAACTGGAAAATCTCTTGGTCCAATTACTAATATAGCTATGACAACTATTATTAATAGTTCTAACCATCCAATTTGTGGCATTAAAATTAATGTTTGTTAGAGTTTTCGTGATCGTCTGTTTTATCTACACTATCACTTGGAGTTTCGTCAGACAGACCTTTTTTAAAACTTTTTATTCCTTTAGCAACATCACCCATTAAAGAAGATATTTTTCCGCGTCCAAATAGAAGGACCACTAAAACTACTACTATTGCGATTTGCCAAAAGCCAGGAAACATACTCTTATTATATACATATATTAAGGATAAATAAATCTATTAAATTAATCCTTATTGGGTGTTTCAACTATAGCTTTTTCTATATTTGAGTAAATGTCCTCTTTTTTATTTTGAGATTGTTCTTTGTAAAACTTACCGGTACCAAATATTGATGAGTCAATCGAAGCAGTATCAATAAGACCAGCAGAACTAAGTTCTTCTATATTTGGCAGATCTGTAAGTCGTTGTATGTTAAAATGATGCAAAAAGTTGTCTGTAGTAGCGTATTGTATAGGCTTACCAATAACATCTTTTCTTCCTGCTGGTCTGACCCAATCTAGTTCTAATAAAGTTTCAATAGTATTAGTACCAAAAGAAACTCCACGAATTTCTTCAATTTCAGATCTAGTAACAGGTTGATGGTAAACAATAATTGCTAATGTTTCTAAAGTAGCTCTAGATAATTTTTTTTCAGTAGATTTTTGAAGTGACATTAAATTTACTAAATCTTTAGAAGTTCTAAATGACCACATATCTTTTATACAAATTAAATTAAAACCTCTTAAAGAATAATCAGATTGTAGGTTTATTAAAATTTTTTTTATATTTTTTGTGCTTTGTACTCTTTTTTCAATAGTTTCAATGTCTAAAGGCTCATCTGCTGCAAAAAGAATTGCCTCGACTTGTTTTTCTAGTTTATTTAAACTCTTTGGAAATTTTACAATATTGTCAGTTTGTTTAATTTTTTTTTTCATTTAAACAATTTTTTTAATAAGTATTTTTTCAAAAAGTTTTTTTTGCATAATATTTACAACACCTTGTTTTGTAAGTTCTAAACTTGCAGAGAAAATACCAGCTACACCGCTTTTTTTTAATTTTTTATTAAAATTAAAACCTTGAGGTATTAAGTCTTCAATATCTTTCCAGTCATTAATATTTTTAAAATTATTTTGTATTTGCTTTATCCCTTCTTCTGTTGTGAAAACGGCAAGTTTGGGTATATTAATAGTTAGAAAAGATTTTTTCATTTTTATATTAGCATATGTTTTTAGAAGTTCATACAAACTAACTTTGTATATTGGTGTGTTAATGGATTTAATTCCACCCTTCATTCCCCTGTAAAAAACATTTAATCCTATTCTGTTTTTCTTAAGCAATTGCCCGGAAAGCAATCTGATTAGCTCTAATTTTTTTAATTGCAATTTAAGTTTTTCAGCAACTTCAAGTGCTTTAAAATTATCTTCTTCATCTTCGGGTAATAATAACTTAGACTTTAAATAAGCGAGCCACGTTGCCATAAGTAAATATTCGGCCGCAAGTTCTAAGTTTAAATCTATAGACTTTTTTATATATACTAAAAATTGATCCGCAAGTTTAGTTATAGATATTTTTGTTAGATCAACTTTTTGAGCCTTTGCTAAATTTAACAACACCTCTAAAGGACCAGAATAGTTTGGTATTTCTACTGATATAGAATTATTTAAATTTGATTCCATAATACTAATTTTAACTTAAAAATTTATAAAATTCTGATGTTTTTTTCATCGTAAATTTATCAATATAAGGCATTTGTTTCAATAATTGTTTCAACTCTGGGGTTTTTCCGGCACAATATAAAACTAAATTACAACCAGACATTAGCGCTACTTTAGCATTTTCAATAAAGTCATACTTAAGAGCTTTCATTGAAATGTCGTCAGATATTAAAACCCCCTTGAAACCGATTTCTTTCCTAATTATTTTATTTAAAATGACGCTTGAGTGCGTTGCGTTATTTTTTTTATCTATCTTAGAAAACAAAATATGTGCGGTCATTGCAAAAAAGCTGGATATATTTTTAAAACATCTAAAATCTTTTTTTTTTAGTGATTGTAAAGTGTCATTAACTACTGGTAGTGCAAAGTGACTGTCTAAATTAGCCCCGCCATGCCCTGGAATATGCTTAATAACCGTCGCTATTTTATTCTTTTTATAAAATTTTACACTCGACTTTCCTAATTCATTAACCGTAAAAGGATTTACTGAATAACTTCTGCTGCCTATTACAGAGTGAGTATTTTTTTTTGTTAAATCTAAAACAGGGGATGTGTTTATATTGATACCAACTTTCGTTAAAACATTTGATAATGAATCTATGTATAATTTATACAATTTAATACTTATTTGTTTATCCTGTTTGTAAATATCTCCAAAATATTTTTGATTATAGAGTGAGTTATCTAAAAAGTTAGAAAATCTTGAAACTTTACCACCCTCTTCGTCAATCAAAATTGGATATTTTTTATCTTTCATTATTCTTTTAATACTTTTTGTCAAAGTTATTAATTGATTTTTAGATAGGATATTTCTCTTAAAAAGAATAATACCCCATGGTTTTTCTCTTTTAATAATTATTGTTTCTTTTTTTGTTAGAATTGTACCTGAAATACTAACTATAGCTGCTTTTCTAATCATTTTTTTTAAACAAATTCCAAAAATTTCTTTTTATTATGCTGTTGTCAACATCGTAACCAGAGTTAAATTCTATTATATCTTGAGTATCATTTTTTAGTAAAGGCAAGCTTGATAATCTATTTTCAATTTTAGAGTAAATATTTAATCTATTTAAATTAATTTTATTTTTGTTTTTTTTTGAAACATAGGTTGAGACAATAAAATAAATAAATAAAAAAATAAATAAAAAAATTAATACTGAAAAAAAATTTTTAAACATTACATTTTAGTAGGTAAATTTACCCCTAAGATTTTCATTCCATTTTCAATTGTTAAAGAGACTAATTTAATAATTAAAAGTGTGTTTTTGTTTTGAATTTTACCATCAATAATAAATTTATATTTTGGATCTTCATTTCCTTTGCTCCAATATGAATGAAATAAAGTCGCAAGCTCATATAAGTAAAATGCTATTCGATGTGGTTCAAATTTATTAGAAGCTGTTTCAATTACTTTAGGCCAGTCCAAAATTTTTCTAAACAAATATAATTCAGATTCATTTAAATTAAAATTTTTTTTATCTATTTCAAAGCTATAATTAGTTTTTATTTTTAATGTCCTAAACAAAGAAGATATTCTTGCGTAACAATATTGAACATAAAAAACTGGATTTTCTTTAGTTTTTTCTAAAACTTTATCAAAATCAAAATCTAATTCAACATCGTTACTTCGGTTGAGCATCATAAATCTGACAGAATCTTTGTCAACTTCATTCAAAAGCTCTCTTACTGATATAAAATCTCCAGCTCTTTTAGACATTTTGTATGGTTGGCCATCTTTAAAAAGTTTTACAAGTTGGCACACTTTACAGATCAAAATTGTCTTGTTGTCAGATAGTGCTTTTGTAGCAGCGGTAATACGTTTTATATATCCGGTGTGATCAGCGCCAAGAACATTGACCAAATAATTATAATTTCTAGAAGTTTTATCTGCATGGTAAGCAATGTCATTAGCAAAATAAGTCCACGATCCATCGTTTTTTTGCAAAGCTCTATCAGTATCATCACCAAACATAGTAGATTTAAAAATCAATCTTTTAGTTTTTTTCCAATTTTTATTTTCTTCCCCTTTAGGTGGATTTAGATAACCTTCTTCTACAAATTTTTTATCTTTTAAAAATTGAATAGATTTATCTACTAAATTTTTTTCGACTAAAGCTTTTTCTGAAACAAAGTTATCATGTGAAATACCTAATGATTTAAGGTCATTTTTAATGAGATCCATAGAATGGTTAAGAGCTTGATTGCTTAAAAAAGTAAAATTCTTTTTGAAATCACTTAAGTCAATTTCTGGAAATTCTAATAAAATCTTTTTAGCAATATCTATAACGTACTCTCCAGGATATAAATTTTCTTTTTTTATAAATATTTCTTTAAATTTTATTTCTCTTAATCTAAAATAAATTGATTCTGTAAAATTTATAATTTGTTTGCCATAATCATTAATATAATATTCTTTAATAACTTTATTTCCATTAAAAATTAAAAGATTAGCTAAAACGTCTCCAAATATTGCTCCACGGGAGTGACCTACGTGCATTGGCCCTGTGGGGTTAGCAGAGACGAACTCAACATTGTATCTCTCTTTTTTATTATTTGATCCGTATTTATCTTTAGTTTTTAAAATATTAAGTATCAATTTTTGATACACCGTAGATGAGAATCTAAAATTGATAAATCCAGGACCAGCAACTTCAATTGTAGAAAAGTCTTCTAAATTTTTTAGTATTACTTCTTTTATTGACTCTGCTAATTTCACAGGTGACTGTTTTGTTTTTTTTGCTAAAACCAATGCAATATTCGTTGAAAGATCAAAATTAAATTCTAGGGGTGGTGTTTCAATAAGAACTCCCTCCATATTAATATTTGATTCAATGTTTAGAGTCTTACAATTATTAATAATTAAATTTTGTAATATTTGTAAATATATATTAAAAATATTCATTTTAAAGAATTGTATAGATTAATTGCGTACCTGTCCGTCATTCCTGCTATGAAGTCACAAATATTTCTTTCATAGTTATCTTTCTTAAATATTTTTTTTTTGATAAATTTAGAAGGGTTTTTTTTAATCTTTAAAAATAGAAATTTAATAATTTTTTTTCCCATAATAGTTTTTTTTAATACTTTTTTACTAAGGTACATGTTTTCTTTTAAGAAAGATTTAATTGATAAATCAAATAAATTCATTTCTTTAGAAAAAGTGACAATTAAATTTTTGTGATCATAAACATTTTTTATAGTACGGATTTTTTCTTCTTTAATTTTTTTTTTGGTATTTATAATAATATCATTTACCATTTCATTAATTATACCTCTAATGATTTGTCTGATCACTAATTCTGTCCCTTTGTTTTTAATAAATTTTTTATGTTTGTTAATTACTTTAGATAAAATCGGAATATTTTTTAAATCTTCTAGCGTGTATAGGTTTGCTCTTAAGCCATCCTCAAGATCGTGACTGTTGTAGGCGATATCATCGGAAATTGCTGCAAATTGAGCTTCTAATGAAGCATTTGAATTATAATCAATTTTATTCTTGAAAAAATTTTTTCCTAAAATTTTATTAAGTTTTGACGTGTCCTTAACAGGACCGTTATGTTTTACTAAACCATCGATAGTTTCAAGAGATAAATTTAAACCTTTGAAATTATAATATTTATTTTCAAGAACACTAACTATTCTGAGAGTTTGAATATTATGATCGAAGCCTCCATAAGGCTCCATACATTCGTTTAATACATTTTCTCCTGCGTGACCAAAAGGGGTGTGGCCTAAATCGTGGGATAGACTTAGTGTTTCACATAAATCTTCGTTCAAATTAAAATATTTAGCAAGCGTTCTTGCTATTTGAGCTACCTCCAATGAATGAGTTATTCTTGTTCTAAAATGATCACCAGAAGTGTTTATGAAAACCTGTGTTTTATGTTTAAGCCTCCTAAAAGCGGTTGAATGTATTACTCTATCTCGATCTCTTTGAAACGGGGAACGCAGTAAGTTTAAGGGTTCATGGTAAATCCTGCCTCTTGATTTAATAGAAACCGCTAAATTTGAGTAATGTGGTGTTATTTTTTTTTGCATAAGAATTAGTAAAATTGTATAATACATTATTTACAAAATATGACTAATAAAATTGAATTCACAGAAGAAGCAAATCAACAAATTACAAAAATAACATCTGAACAAGGTAATGATTCATATTTTAGAATTTCAGTTCAGGGAGGTGGGTGCTCTGGATTTAAATATAATTTTTCTTTTGATAAAAAAATTGATGCTGATGATGTTCTTTTCGACAAAACTATTATAGATAAAGATTCATTGGAAATTATTAATGGATCTGTCGTTAATTATAAAAAAGAAATGATAGGGAATTCATTTACGATTGAGAATCCAAAGGCGACATCA
>Ga0307986_10002471_pt1 | contig 13238 bp, 17 predicted proteins | sample EllFjometageno82_FD_203170 | JGI IMG/M metagenome (GOLD analysis project Ga0307986, IMG submission 203170) | Marine microbial communities from Ellis Fjord, Antarctic Ocean - #82 | ecosystem: Environmental > Aquatic > Marine > Unclassified | place: Southern Ocean | collected 2014-10-09
GAAACGTGAACGAATACATCTTTTTCTTTATCTTCTCTTTCAATAAAACCAAAACCTTTAGTTGGATTGAACCATTTTACTTTTCCTTGTAGACTCATATTTATCTTCTTACTTTTTATTATGTTACATTTATTACTTATAATTAAGTAATTCAGGGGTTGTTTAGGTTTAATAGGGTTTTGTCAACAAAATTTAAGTTTTTGAATAACTAAGCTCTAATTAGTTGCTAATTTGCAAGCACATATAAACTGAATTGACATCTTTTATATAGTGTGAGAACGGATCACAAATTTTAAAGCCACATTTAATAAACAACTTCCTTGCAGGAGTAAAAAATTTGCCAGCACCCGTTTCTAAGCTCAGTTTTATAACAGTAAGATTTTTAGCTTCATTAATAAGGTGATTTATTACTTTTAGGCCATTCCCATTATTTTTAAATTTATCATTAACTCTTATTGATTTAAATTCACCATGACCTTTTTCTAAAAATTTTAAAGCACCAATGCCCATTAATTCATCATCTTCCCATAAACTCCAAAATTTAATAGAAGGATCTTTTAAACCATTTATATCAAGAACATGAGCGCTTCCCTCAGGCGATACTGATCTTAATTCAATGAAATGTTTAACAAGAAGGTCATGCACTGCAGCGTTATCAAAATTACCCTCTATAGATTTTAGCATTTATAGTAACTCTAATTATTCAGTGTTGTGAGATGACCCATTTTTCTTTTATTCTTGATTTCTTTTTTTAAATAATCAAAAAAAAATTCATTAGTTTCAAATTTTTTATTTTTATAAGGAGTAATTTGATCTCCAATAATATTCATCATTTTAGCATTAGAAATTTTCTGAAGAGAGATTTGCTCTAACCCACACACTGCTCTTATATGATTTTCAAATTGACTGACATTATATGCGTTAATTGTTAGGTGGCCAGAATTATGAACTCTTGGAGCAATTTCATTTACATAAAGGTTATCATTTCTATCTATAAAGAATTCAACACATAATGTGCCAACATATTTAAGCTCTTCACTAATTTCTCTTGCCCAAAATTTGGATTGATCCAAAATTTTATTATTAATTTGAGCTGGTATCCTGGAATGTTTGAGAATTTGATCTTCATGGACATTTTCAATTGGCTCATAAATCTCATATTTCTGAGCACTAAACCTTGTAATGATAATTGAAATTTCTTTTTTTAATTTAACTAATTTTTCCAGAATATAACCTTTTGAATAATCTATATCTAAAGAATTCACCTCCTCTAGATTTTTTATAGGATATTGTCCTTTACCGTCATAACCCATCCTAACAGTTTTAAGTAATCCTGGTAATAAATCTCCGACTGCATCCATTTCAGATCTTTTTTCAATAGAAGCGTATCTAGTTGTTCTTATATTTAATTTATTGATAAAATCTTTCTCTGCTAATCTGTGTTGAATTATTCTATTTACAGAAGGTTTTGGCAAAACAGGTTTAATTTTATTAATTTCACTTAGTGTTTTATAGGGAATATTTTCAAACTCATATGTAATAACATCTACCCTGTCTACAAATTCATTTATTTTACTCTGATCATCATACTGTCCATGAATAAAATCATTAGAAAAATTTTGTGCCGGTGCATCAATATCATCACAAAAAATTACTGTTTTAATATCTAGTTTAATTGCAGCAACAGCAAGCATACTTCCTAATTGACCACCACCAATAATTCCGAGAGTTTGTTTTGACATGTCTAAAATTATTTAGGTTTTTTTTTTACTGATCGTGTTTGAGTTAATCTAAATTGATTTAATTTTTTTTTCACTTCTTTGTCGTGTACTGCAATTATTGAGGCGGCTAATAATGCTGCATTGATTGCCCCATCCTCTCCTACCGCTAATGTGCCAACTGGTATTCCCTTGGGCATTTGAGCTATTGATAATAGGCTATCTAGACCTTTAAGTTTTTTACTTTCAATTGGGACTCCCAATACTGGTAGAGATGTTAAAGCTGAAATCATTCCTGGCAAATGTGCCGATCCTCCAGCGCCAGCTATAATAACTCCAACATCATTTTTTTCTGCGTTCATAGCATATTTATACATTCTATCTGGCGTTCTGTGAGCGGATATAATCTTAGTCTCAAATTTTATATTTAACTTTTTAAGTACTTTTTGACAAAATATCATAGTTTTAAAGTCAGACTGACTGCCCATCACAACTGATACTATTTTAGATTTAATTTTATTCATTTAGTGTAATTTAATTCTAACATAAAATGTTATTTCAAATTAAGCTTAAAATTTCAATAAAATTAATAGAATTTATCTGACTTATTGATATTCTTTAAACTAATAGAGAACATAATGAATTTTAAAATTGATAATTTACAATATTGCAACTGGTCTAGAGACATCTTTGAGATAAATAGACAGGCAGGGCTTGATGCCATACATGTAACTATTGTCTACCACGAAGATTTCGATGAATTGAGAACAGTAATAAAAAAATGGGAAAAAAAATTTTTAGATAATTCAGATTTGATTTTTCACGGTAAAAACTTTAAAGATATTGAAAAAGCTAAATCTGAAAATAAAACAGCAGTTTTTTTTGGTTTTCAAAATTGCTCACCTATAGAGGATGATATTGGATTAGTTGAAAAAGTTTACGACTTAGGGTGTAGGTTTATGCAGCTTACTTATAATAACCAGTCATTATTAGCGACAGGATGTTATGAAGCTGTAGATAGTGGTGTTACTAATTTTGGTAAAGAAGTAATTAAAGAAATGAATAGACTGGGTCTTGTAATAGACATGTCCCATTCAGCAGAAAAAAGTACAATTGATGCAATCGAGATAAGTGAAAAACCAATTGCAATAACTCATGCAAACCCATCGTTTTGGCATCCAGCTAAGAGAAATAAGTCAAATGAATTGTTAAAGATTTTATCTGAACACAAGGGAATGTTGGGTCTATCTTTATACCCACATCATTTAAAAGATGGAACAAATTGTTCTTTGGAAGATTTTTGCGAAATGACAGCTAATACAGCTGATATTATGGGAGTTGAAAAAATAGGAATAGGTTCAGATCTTTGTTTAAACCAACCAGATACTATTGTTGAATGGATGAGAAATGGCACTTGGACTAAAAGCAAAAATTATGGAGAAGGATCAAAAAACAAACCTGGTTTTCCAAAACAACCTGATTGGTTTTTAGATGCAAGAGGGTTTAAAAACTTAGAACCAGGACTTAAAAAAGTTGGTTTTTCAGAAAGTGAAGTTAATGGAATTCTTGGAAACAATTGGTACAATTTTTACAAAGAAATGAACCAATGAATATCCATTTAAGAGACCCCAATGTAGTAATGAAATTATCAAGACTAGGATCTTTTCATCAATCTAAACTTTCATTTTTAAGAAGTTTTTTAAAAGAGTTTAAAGATTGGGAGTATAAAAGAGATTTATTTGAATTAAACGAACATGGATATGGAACGGCAGTTTATTCATTTAAGAAAAAAAAAAGAGTTTATTCATTAATTTGTTTTGCAAATGAATTGGATGAAAATGAAAGATCAGATAGAGTTATAGCTACTAAATGGGATGCAGCCTTTACACTTTTTGATGGAGTTCCATTAAAACAAGATATTGAAAGATTGCAAAAGGAAGTCCCAAGACAAGAATTTGGTAGACTTTCCTATAAAGAACTTACTCTTTCCAGAGCCAATAAATCGGTTAGAGTTTTCAATCATGTAGTCGAACGTTTAAGCGAAGGTAAACAACCCGATAATGACTTAATAACTAGTGTTGGTTATTTATATAGAACCACAGCTGTTTATGGATCTGGTAAATTTGGTTTAGCTGATAGGTTTAGAATTAAAGACAGAGAAGAAATATATGGCCCTTTTAGATTGGAAATGATGTTGGTTTATTTAGTTAGACAATTTACATTTGATCAAGTCAATCATGTTGCAAAAAGTAAGAACCCAAAAAAAGCTGTAAATCTTGATATAAATATTTGTAAAAGTTTAGGAATAGGAAATTCTACAGGTCTAGGAATGGCCCCATTTATTGTTAATCATCCAACTCTTTTAAATAATTGGATTTCTGCAAGGGAGACTGCCTTAAAAAAGATAAGAGAGATAAAAATAATATCAGAGAATGATAAAAACTTATTTTTAAAATGTTTGAAAAAATCATTAAAGAATATCACTTCTTGGAATACAGAAAGCGAATATCAAATAAATAAGATTAAATCTCTATTAAAAGATCTTAATGAATTTATTCTCTATCTAGATAATGATTTTAGTTTTAATCAAGATTATGCTTTTAATGAATTGTATCTGTATTTAGAAAAAGAATATTGTGAGGAGTGCATTGAATATGTTGTCTCAATGATGATGGAACCTTATGATGATATTACCTCGCCATTAATTAAAGAAATGAGTTCTGAAGAAGAAAAATATTTTAATATCCCAACTGAGAGAACGGTAGAAGAGCTAAAGGTGATTTTAGAAAAAAAATATCCAGATATCTTAACTATAGATTTTAATAAAAATGAAAATAATTTAAATTTTTGGTTTATTTCAAAAAATAAAGAAGAACCAAGACTAGCAAATAGATTTGATGAAGTGGGTGCTGAGTTAGAGCAACCTCTTGCAATAGCAAGAGATATTAAAAAACTTTATGAATTATTATCGGTAACTAAAAATAGCTGGACTATTGCTAAATTTTTAGCAACTAATAACGAATTAAGACACGTTGTTAGAAGAGCATTCATAGTAGAAAAATTTCCTTATTCTGAAATACAAGATAACACCATTGGGCAAAAAATAATGCCTATTGATATGCTGAGATTAAAGTTGTCATTTTTTGGGGCTTTAAAATTTGATCCACGTTCTGATAAATGGTTAAGAATATGTATGTTTCAAGGAGCACCCTTACCAGAGCAATTAAAAAACTATGATGAACATTGGATTTACAATTAGTCAATATGAGATCATTAAGTGAAATAGATACAGTTTCTAAAAGGTCGAGTAGGGCTGCTGGATATTCATGGGGTATAGCAGAAGAGATCGGAAAAAATATAAGATTACTTGAGATTTTTAGCCTACCTGGAATTAAAAACTTAAATAGTTTTTTTAGGAAAAAAAAAGAATTAAGATTAGAAAATATTAATATCATAAAGCAAGATAATGAAGCTGATAAAAATGAATACTGTCCAATAATTGCAGGCGTAAATTTTTTAGATCAGATTAAAAATTTAGAAACCTTAAATGAGATAACGTTTAAAAAAGTCTCATATCCATTACTTTTCCTACCATTTGTAAGTAGGGCTTCAGAGGTGATCGGCAAGAGAATACTCTTAAAGATGGATGATAGGGAGTTTTTATTAAACTTTAATAATAATATTTATTCTAATTACACTAAAAATGAAATTATTGAGTCTGCTGAAAATATTTACTTAAAAGTTTTAGAAAATCGAGACTCTTTTGAAGAAAAAGAATGGAATGAACTTTATAAACTTTCAGAAGAAACCTTTGTTGAAGAAAATGACAGCCTAAAAGAAAGCGGCGCTGGCGCTGGATTAACTGATAATGATTAGCTTATTTAAGTTTAGCCATCTCTTTAATGTGAGCTGGTCTAGTTTCACAGCAACCACCTAAAATAGTAGCACCAGCTTCTTTAAATCTTTTTACAATTAAAGCCATCTTTTCTGGTATTAGATCTTCTCTGTGACCTAAAAATTCATTAGGGTTTCCTGTTTTACTTTTATTAAAAGTGTTTGTGTAACCAGACGTAGGTTTTGTTGTGACAAATCCATTGAGCTTAAAACCAAATGGAATACCTAAGCTTTTTATTTCATCAAGATTTTTTTCATAATTTTCTGGTGATACACAAGAAAGTATTATTCCAAGTAAGTTTTTGTGATCTATTGTTGTTATTATCTTAGAGATATTTTCACCACTTGGTAATTTTACACCTTCTGAGATATGGGCTCCAATGAGATATGGTTTATTAAAGCTTTCTATTGCTTCGATTGCCAATTTAAACTCTCTTACACTACTTAATACATCAAAATAAAAAAAATCTATAAAAGGATCAAGTAATTTTGCTTGATCATAGAAATTTTCTTTAATTTCATCGTTAGATCTTGTGTCTGCTTCATAGGTTAAATATTGAGGAGGCAATCCACCAGCCACTAAAATATGAGGGTTTAGATCTTTTGCCTTTTTAGCTATTTCACCAGCTTTAGTATTTAAATATTCAAATTTATCTTCAACACCATTATCTCTTAATCTCATCCTTCTTGTAGTAAATGTTGTTGTTACAATGATTTCAGCACCAGAATTTATAAAATCTAAGTGTGTATCAAGCAAAAGTTGATGATATTTTTCTTGTAATAATGCATTAGCACTCCAGAGAGTACCATTTGCCTCAACACCTCTTGCTAATAATTCCTGACCCATTCCGCCGTCTAGAACCCTTGTTTCTTTGAAAAAATTAATATCCACTTTTGCTCCTTACTTTTTTAGTGCTTTAGCTTTATGCTAGGTGCACAATATAGTTCAACTACCTTTACCAATTATTTAATGATTTCCTTTTTAGCAGTTAGTACCTGCAATATGGATCAAATCGGTTATATTTTTATATACTTAATAAATTGATTAGTAAATCATTTCTTGAAAAATATTTTGGCATTAAAAGAGAAAGATCGTCTCTCACCATCAACATTAAATGGGTAAGCTGTATGCATTAAATAATTAGGAAAAATCAATAAATCGCCTATTTTTGGGTTTAAATTATAGATACTTTTGCTTAAAAAGCTTTTTTGTCCATTAATAAAATCGATTGTTCCGTTGGTTTTAATCTTTTTATTCTTTACTAATTTATTTTGATTCATGTCTTTTGGGATTTTAAGATAGCCAACTCCTGACAATTGTCCCTCATGATAATGAATAGGGTTATATTCATTTTTTAATTGTCTAACTACCCATAGATCAATTATTTTAATTTCTTTAATTTTTTTTACATCAGACTTATCAAGATAACTTTTAATATTTTTTATTAATTCTTTAGATAAGCTTTTATTGACTATTGTTTTAGGTATTTTGATCTCATTCTTAATTTGGCTCGCTAATTTAGAGCTATAATCATTTTTTTTAGATAATTGAAGCTTATCAACGCGAGTATTGAGTAGTGTAATAATTTTTTTGGATAACTTACTTTTTCCTATAGTTGGTCCAAAAGCTCTAAATGTTTTCATATTTTAACTATAATAATTTAATACTTGCGTTATGCAAACAACTTCAGCCCCATACGAATAGCGACAAAAATGACAAGTGCTGATGTCACTAGAGCCAACATTCTTGCAGGAAAAATTTTAAGATTCAAAAAATTTCCCAATTGACCACCTAATAAAACGAATAAAAATAATGGCCAATAATCAAAAATCCCATTTATTGTTGATGCTTTTGTAAACTGACCAGCAAGTCCTGATAAAGAATTAATTAGTATGAATAATGATGCGGCAGTTGCAATGTTTTTTGCTTTATCAGCTCTAATCAGCAACAATATAGGGCTTAAAAAAATACCACCACCAATTCCAACCACACCAGACACAAATCCAATAGAAGCACCGATTAATAGAGATAACATTTTTGGTATCTTTTTATAAGCCTCAATTTTTTGCTCAAAAGATTGAAATTTCAGAAGAAGTAAGAATCCTGCTATTATCAAGACAGCAAAAAGTAAAATTTCAAAAATCTCTTTATCTATCGATAAAGATCCACCTATGAATGCAAGGGGAACAGATAATGTTAGGAATGGGGTAAGTATCTTAAGATTGATATTCCCAGCTTTAATATAGTTAAAGCAGTTTCCTGAAACGACAATAATATTACAAAAAAGGGCAATTACAGGAAAGATCAAGTAAGGAACATCCCATATTAATAGAAGAGCTAAGTAGGTAGAACCACCCCCAAATCCAACACTTGAATATAAAGTTGCTGTTAGAAGAAATAAAAATGATAATATAATCATAATAATTATTTTAAATTTATGATTGTAAATATAGCACTTTTAACAGTTACAGACACTAGAACTTTCGAAAATGATAAGTCTGGTGCAATTTTAGTAAAAAAAATAGAAGAAGCCAAACACAAATTAGTCAACAGAAAAATTTGTAAAGATAACAAGGATGATATTATTAAGATCCTTAAAGAATGGATAAATCAATCAGAAATAGATGTAGTAATAACAACAGGTGGAACTGGACTTACTGGCAGAGATATAACCCCAGAAGCAGTTAATGAGATTGCAGACAAACATATTCCAGGTTTTGGAGAAGTGTTTAGAACACTAAGTTTAAAAACAGTTGGGACTTCAGCTATTCAATCAAGAGCTTGTGCAGTTTTAGCTAATGGTAAATACATTTTTGCATTACCAGGTTCTTCTGGCGGAGTAACTGATGCTTGGGATGGAATTTTAAAACATCAGCTAGATATAAATCATAAGCCTTGCAATTTTGTAGAACTATTTCCAAGACTCAAAGAAAAATAATTATTTTTGGTATTTATTTTTCCACTCTGAGTAGGGCATACCATACACATGTTCACGCGCTTCAAGATCTGAAATTTCAATCCCTCTTTTTTTTGCTTCCTCTCGGTACCATTTTGATAAACAGTTTCTACAAAAACCAGCGAGGCTCATTATATCAATATTTTGGACGTCTTTTCTTTTATCCAAATGTTGGAGTAATCTTTCAAATGTAGCAGACTGTAAATCTTTTTTTTTATCTATATTCATAAGTAAATTATTAGACAAATTTAAATGAAGCACAAGATGTAGCTTTTATCAATCTTGAGTTGAACCCAATTTAGTCAGTTAATTTCTATTTTTATTCAAGAAAATTTGATGAAATTAACCCAAGTGGAGAAAAAAATAAAAATAATAATTGAGTTAGATAACATTTATTAAGACAATAATGAAAAAAAAAAAATCAAAAAAATCTAATGAATTAAAAGTTGGTCTAAAAAAACTAACAACTTTTACATCACGGTCTATCAATAAGGTTTATAAAAATTTCAAAAAAAATCAAAAAGTTGAAGAAAAAAATGAATTAAGATTTAGAGAAGAAATTGTTAAAAAAGAACAAAAAAAAATAGAATTAAAAATAAAAGAACAATCAAAAAAAGATGATGACATAAAAATAAAAGATCAAGAGCACAGGTTAAGAGACCGTGAATTAGAATTAAAAGATAAAGAACAATTAACAAAAAATGATGAAATAAAAGCAAAAAAACACAAACTAGATTTAAGAGAGGAAAAACTAGAATTAAGCGAACAAGAACAAGGGCTAAAAGAAAAAGAATTAGGCTTAAGAGAAAAGGAATTAGGGTTAAGAGAAAAAGAATTAACCCTAAAAGACAAAGAACAATCAAAAAAAGATGATGAAATAAAAACTTACAATCAAGAACTTAAATCAAAAGAGTATGAATTAAAGTTAAAAGAGAAAGAGCAATCACAAAAAGATGATGAAATAAAAAGCAATGATCAAGAACTTAAATCAAGAGAACGCGCGCTAGAGTTAAAAGATAAAGAGCTAAAAAAAAAAGAACTGGAAGCCAAAAAAACTGAAGATCAAAAAGAACTAAAACAAAAAGAACTAGAAGATCAAAAAATTAAAAAATGGGAAGATAAATTTGATCAGGAATTAAAATTAAAAGAAGAAAAAGAAGCATTTAAATTTAAACAATTTAGGCAAAAAGCAGAGTTAGAAGCAAAACAAAAAGAAGAAGCTTTTAATTTTGACCCACATGAAGAGGAAGAACCAAAGGTAAAAGAAGATCTAACTTCAAAATTAGAGAACTTTGAGATAGATCGCAATAAAAAAAACTAGAGTTAAGTGCAAAATTTAAAATTCATAAAACCAATTAAATTAATTACTTTTAAATTTTAACCTCAAAGTTAACAAAATTAATATAACTGCTAGAAATATCAAAGGTTCAGTCAAATCTCTTTTTACTAACCACAAATAGTGAATGGCACCAAACAAAGAAATTAAATATATTAACCGATGTAGTTTTTTCCATTTATCTCTTAAAATTTTTACCATTCGCTTATTTGATGTTACAGCAAGAGGAATTAAAAGAAGCCAGGCTGAGAACCCAATAAATATATACTTCTTTTTGATTATATCATCTCCAATGCTTGCTAAATCAAATCTATAATCTAACCCAACATAAGTCATTAAATGCACTGATGCATAAAAAAAAATAAACAAACCAAACATTCGTCTATAATTAATCCAGATATTTAACTTTGTAATTTTTTTTAAAGGTGTCATGGCAAGTGTGATCACAATAAAATAAAGTGTCCATTTACCTGTGTGGTGAGTTATGTCCTTTATAGGTTCAGGGCCAAGTTGATCGGTTAGGATCTGATATATAATGTAAAATATTGGAACTAAAGATAAAGTGAAAATTACCACTTTTAAATATCTTTGATTTATTTGTGTGAGCATGATTTGGTTATATTAAAAACTTAAAAGTATTTTTTCAAATCCATTCCAGAATATAAATTTGCAACCTCTTCTCCGTAACCATTAAACATTTGAGTTTCGACTCTAGGTGATAATAAATTTCCACCAACAACTCTTTCAGATGCTTGAGACCATCGTGGGTGACTAACATTTGGATTGACATTTGAATAGAATCCATACTCTCTCGGTGAAGCCTTCATCCAGGAGGAAGTAGGCATTTTTTTAACTAGTTTTATTTTAACTATTGCTTTTGCACTTTTAAATCCATACTTCCATGGAACAAAAATTCTTAAAGGTGCTCCATTTTGATTGGGTAAATCTTTTCCATAAAGACCAGTAACAACAGTTGTTAAAGGGTGCATAGCCTCATCAATTCTTAACCCCTCTCTATAAGGCCAATCTAATACAGCATACCTTTGCCCTTTCATTTGCTCTGGATCATAAACACTTTCAAATTCAACAAACTTTGCTTCAGTTTTAATTGAAACTTTACTAAGCAATTTACTTAATGAAAAACCCATCCAAGGAATAACCATTGACCATCCCTCAACACACCTTAGTCTGTAAATTCTTTCTTCAGAAGGATATAAGGAAAGTATTTCTTCAGCAGAAAGGGTAATAGGGCTTTTCACCTCTCCCTCAATGGAAATATTCCATGGTTTAATTTTAAATTCTTGAGAATTTTTATAAGGGTCACCTTTACTAGTTCCAAACTCATAATAGTTATTGTATGTGGTAATATCTTTATAACTGGTCAATTCTGAATTATTTTCTAAAGAATTGGCGTTATTCAATACAGACATTGAACCTAGTGTTAGCGATCCAAGACCTAAGCCAACCGATTTAATAAATTTTCTTCTTATGTTATAAACCTTTTCTGGTGTTATTTCGGAATATTTATAATTTTTCATCAATAATAGATTTACCTTTTAACCATTCAGTTGTTTGATCTTCGTAGTGTTCTTTTTTCCAGATAGGAGATCTTTTTTTAACCTCTTCAATAATATATCTAGATAGGACATATGCTTGATCCCTATGTTTACAAGCTACAGCAATTAAAATGCTAATATCACCTAAACTTAGATACCCTTTTGTGTGCTCTATAAAAACTGCTTTATCTTTTATTTGAAGTTTTTCATCAGTTTCTTTATATATATCTTCAAAACTTTTTATAACCAGCACGTCATGAGTATCATAAGTGATAGCAGTTACTTTTTTATTTTCATTAACATCTCTTACAGTTCCTGTAAAAAAAATAGAGGCTCCAAATTTAGAGGAGGAAATAAATTTTTCAGCTTTAGCTATTGAAATTTTATCATTTTTTATGTCAATTATTCTAGTATGTAACACTACCCACCCCCTATTGGTGGTATAATTCCTATTTTTTGATCTTTAGTAATTTTGTAATTATCATTAATAATATTATTGTTCTCTGAACAAAAAGCAGAACTTTCAACAATTTTTATAAAATTTTTATTCCCTTTAAAGTTTATTTCTAAATAATTAATTAGTTCTTTTCTAAAATCTTTAATTTCAATCTTTTCATCAATTTTAAATTCTAAATGATCTTTATTACTAAATTCTCTACTTGCACCAAAAAGTTCAAGTTTTATTTTCATAATTAAAAGATATTATTTAAAAATTCTGGAAGGCCATCAGGATTAGTCCATAAACCACTTTTTCCACCTTCTTTAATTAACAATCTAACATTATCAATTCTAAGATGTGGATTTACAATTTTACTTAAATCATAAATTGTAATTAATGCTGCATTAACACCCATTATAGCTTCCATTTCAACGCCTGTTTTAGCAACCGCGGATACGACACAAAACACTTCTAAAGAACTATCCTCTTCATGCATAATAATTTTAGTTGCAGTATGATCTATTGGTAGTGGATGACACAAAGGTATTAATTCACTTGTTTTTTTAACACCTAAGACTGCAGATACTTCAGCTAGCGTAATAGGGTCACCTTTAGGCATTTCTTTATTTTTAATTAAATTAAAAACCTCTTTACCAACATAGATTTTTCCTGACGCTAAAGCTCTTCGAAAAGTTTCTTTTTTTGAAGATACATCAATCATGTTAAAAGAATTTTTTTTAAAAATTTCTTCAGCCCAGTCTTTTAGTTTTTTTTGATTTATTACTTTTAGATTTTTCATTTTATCCACCAGTGCTCGATAGATTTGGGGTAATACCAGTATCCCCAAGCTCTAAATAATGAGACTCTTTCTTAAGATGTAATTGTTTTATTATAAGATCTACAAGCTCTTTTTTTTGATTATCATTTTGTAATAAGTGCCGGATACTAGTTCCGGTATTTCCAAACAAACATAATCTTAAATCGCCTCTAGAAGTAACTCTTAATCTGTTACAAGTTTTACAAAAATCTTTAGAGTAGGGTGCAATTATTCCAAATTTACCTTTATATTCAGGATGAACAAAGTTTAATGCAGGACCTGCATCTTTTCCATATGTTTGGTGAACCCAATTATTTTTTTCTAAATAATCTTTAAATATCTTTGAAGAAACGTGGTTTTTTTTAAAATAATCTAAATTATCACCAGTTTGCATTAACTCTATAAACCGAAAATCAATCTTGTTTTCTCTTATAAAATTACCAAATAGATTAAAATCCTCATAGGTATCGTTGATACCTTTAAGTAAAACAGCATTAACTTTTATGCTTTTAAAGTTTAAT
>Ga0307986_10002473_pt1 | contig 13229 bp, 15 predicted proteins | sample EllFjometageno82_FD_203170 | JGI IMG/M metagenome (GOLD analysis project Ga0307986, IMG submission 203170) | Marine microbial communities from Ellis Fjord, Antarctic Ocean - #82 | ecosystem: Environmental > Aquatic > Marine > Unclassified | place: Southern Ocean | collected 2014-10-09
AAGACAAATTAAACTCACATCTATATTTGTATGGCCTAACTTTTTAAATTTCATAATATTTAATTACTTGATTTCTATTTAATACTAAAGACTTATTTGACTTAAGGTGCCGGGTTAGGATAGCTCTGATGTATTAAATCAATCTCATTAATAGTTTCATCGTCGAGCTTAATATTAATACTACCAATGTTTTCTTTGAGCTGCTCCATGGTTGTTGCGCCAATAATATTGCTAGTTACAAAAGGTCTTGAGTTGACGTAGGCGAGAGCCATATGCGTTAACGACATATTTTTCCTCTTAGAAAGTTTATAATACTCATCAACTGCTTCATAAGCCCTCTCTTTTCTGTACCTTCCCCAAATATCTGCATACAAACCCATTCTTGAGTCTTTAGGCATCTCGTTGTTTCTATATTTACCAGACAAATAACCAAATGCTAAAGGTGAGTAAGCAAGCAAACCAACATTCTCCCGCATAGAAATTTCTGACATACCAACATCGTAAGTCCTATTTAAAAAATTATATGGATTTTGAACTGATACAATTCTTGGTAATTTATTAATTCTATTTAATTTTAAATATTTTGAAAATCCATAAGGAGTTTCATTTGATATACCGATATGACGAATTTTTCCCTGCTTAATAAATTTTTCTAATATTTTTAAAACAGATTCAAATTCATGCCACTTTTTTTCATTTTCATCATGCTGGTAATCTAGTTTGCCAAAATAATTTGTATTTCTTTCCGGCCAATGTAATTGGTACAGATCAACATAGTCTGTCTTCAGTCGTTTTAAACTTTCATTAAGAGCGGACTCTATTCCTTTCTCGTAGTATTCATTACCTCCACCTCTAATCCATTTAAATCCAGGTCCAGTAATTTTTGAGCCTAATATAATTTTATCTCTATTTTTCTTCTGTAAAAACCAGTTACCAATGACTTTCTCAGTCTTTCCATACGAATGGTCCATGGGAGGAGTCGCGTAAAGCTCCGCGGTGTCAAAAAAATTAACACCTTTTTCTAAAGCATAATCCATTTGAGCGAATCCATCAGCCTGAGAATTTTGCTGACCCCAGGTCATCGTTCCCAAACAAATTAAACTTACTTCTAAGTCTGTAGCTCCGAGCTTTTTAAATTTCATAAAATTACAATTTTTTGATTTAATTAGAATTAATCAAACAAGTAAAGAAGACAGGTATTGAAAAGTATGAAAAAACTCTTATATTATAAATTATATGGAATTTAACAAACAAAGTTCGACAGCAAAATCTTCAGTTTCTGAAGAAATAATTGATCAAGGCTTAAGAGCTTACATGCTTAAAGTTTATAACTATATGGGATCGGGAGTACTTTTGACTGGTTTTGTAGCTTTACTATTTTTTAAGCTAGCAGTTGTTACAGGTGATGCTGGTGAGATAATGGGCTTAACTAATTTTGGTTCTACTATCTACACATCGGGTTTAAAATGGGTACTTATGTTGGCTCCGCTAGGAGTAGTTTTCTACATGAGTTTTAATATTGCAAAAATGACAGCCGCAAAAGCTCAAACTACTTTCTGGGTATTCGCAGCTTTAATGGGTGCTTCTTTATCTTCAATTTTTTTAATGTACACCGGCGCTAGCATAACTAGAGTGTTTTTTATTACAGCAGGAACTTTTGGCTCAATGAGTATTTATGGCTACACCACTAATAGAGATTTAACTAAACTTGGCTCATTTTTAATGATGGGTCTTTTTGGAATTATTATTGCATCAGTAGTCAATATATTTATGAAATCTTCAATGATGTATTTTGTAATATCTATTTTAGGAGTTTTAATTTTTGTTGGCCTAACCGCTTACGATACTCAAAAAATTAAGAACAGGTATCTTGAAAGTGATAGTGGAGAGTTAATGGGTAAAAAAGCAGTTATGGGTGCTTTAACTCTTTACTTAGACTTTATAAATTTATTTATAATGTTGTTGAGACTTTTTGGTCAAAGAAGATAATTATTTGATAGCTCTCAAATTATTCCATCTAGTTTTTTCTATAAGATTTAACAGGTCGTTAGACTTTTCTAATATATTTCCATGTTTGTCCTTAATACAAAATTTTTCATTGTGGTTTTTTGGTTTTAGATTTTTTAAAATTCTATAGATTGGTTTTTCAGATGCTCGTTGATAAATGTCAAAAGAAATCTCTCTAGGACCAATAGAGACTCCATAGTCTTTCCAAGTTCCATTTGAAACCATTTTTCCGTAAAGGTTTAAAATAGTCTGAAGCTCTTTTTTTACAAAAAAAATCTCTCTGTCTCTAAAGTTATTAGAAACATTATTTACAACTAATTTTAAGTTTTTCATATTTTATACCTATTAATTAAAAACATTTGAAAAGCAGTAAAAATAAAAGTTATTGGCAGAATACCCCAAACTTTGAAATTGACCCAAAATTCTTCTGTTTGTGTTCTCCAAACACACTCATTTAATAATGCTAACGCGAAGAAGAAAAGCATCCATCTTATTGTTAGTATCTTCCAACCTTCATCAGTCAAAGATATAGACTTACCAAGTATCTTCTTTAAAATATGTTCTTTAGTGAACAATCTTTCAAAAGCTAAGGCAAAACCAAAAAAAATATTTATTATTGTTGGCTTCATGTAGAGAAATATCGGATTATTAAAGTACAAAGTAAGACCACCAAAGACAGATATAATTATTCCTCCAATTAGAGGTATATAAGGGATTTTTTTTTCAACTATGTAGCTAATAAAAACTGCAATTATAGTTGCAGCAATAAGAGGAGGAATGGCAGCACTTAAACTTTTTCCGCTTTTAGAATAGACCACAAAGAAGATTAACAGAGGACCAAAGTCAGTAATAAACTTTAATAAAGACTTATTCACATTTTAACTCTAACATAAATTTATTTTTAAATGAATTTATATATTGATTTTTAATTAAAAGTTATTATCTTATAAATCATGATTGGTTATGCAGCAAAATTTTCAATAGGATCTATAGTAAAGCATAAACATTTTGATTTTCGTGGAGTAATTCATGATGTTGATTTTGAATTTAATAACTCAGAAGAATGGTACCAATCTATTCCAAAAGAAGTAAGACCAAAAAAAAATCAACCCTTTTATCATTTACTAGCTGAGAGTAACGACGTGACTTATGAGGCTTATGTTTCAGAGCAGAACCTCCTAATTGATGATTCGAAACAGCCAGTTAAACACCCTCTCATCAATGAAATTTTTATTGGTAAAAAAGGATCAGGCTATTTAAAGCTTTCTAACTAGCCAACAAGCTTATTGCCACAAAGATAACATTATTAGATCAAATCTAAAACAAACTATTCCAATAGATTAGACTTGCTGACGTCTAGTTGGGAATAGTTTATATCTTTTATCTCCCTCTTAATTCTCAATTAGGCGAAACAAGCATCTTTCTTTAAAATCATAACTAATATATTCAAACCATACTAAGATGTTCAAATTTTTTTCGTCTACAAATATTTACCTATTAATTGAAAAATTAATTAAATTTATTAATTCAATTTTTTTTTTAATCCTAGTAATTGGTTTAACATTCGCTTTAATTTTATCACCACCTGATTATCTACAGGGTGATGCAGTAAGAATAATGTACGTTCATGTTCCTTCTGCCTGGATAGGATTAGCATCTTTCTCTGTAATTACTTTTCTTTCAGTTCTTAATTTTATTTTTAAAATAAAAAACTTTTATTTTATAAATAAAAGTTTGGCCCCTATTGGTCTATTATTTACTTGTCTTGCGATCGTTACAGGTTCTTTGTGGGGACAACCAACTTGGGGAACTTGGTGGGCGTGGGATGCAAGACTTACTTCAATGCTAGCATTAATGTTTTTTTATATTTTTTACATTTTAACATTCAAACTCTTAAATGAAGAAGAATTAATTATAAAAATATCGTCAGTTATAGCTATTATAGGTTCAATTAACTTGCCAATTATTAAGTATTCAGTTGAGTGGTGGGCAACACTACATCAGCCAGCCAGCATAAAAATTACAGGCTCAAGTAGTATACATTCTGAGATGTTGTTGCCATTAATGGTAATGCTATTAGTTTTTTTATTGTATGCTGCGCTAATTTTTCTGATGAAATACAAAACAGAAATCATTAGAATAAAGAAAAAAAACATAAAAAGAAATTAAGTAAATATGATTACAAATTTTATAACAATGAATGGATACGGACTTTATGTCTGGCTATCATTCGGTGTTGTTATTATTTCCTGTTCGGTTGTTTACATTAAAACAAAAAAAACTTTAAAAAAATATGAGCAGGAATTTTTAGCAGAACTTCAAACTTTAACGCTAGAAGAAAAAAATAAAGCTTTAAGAAGTTCTAAGGTTGCACAACAGATATTAGCTACAAGCTTTAAAGCAAACTAAAAGCATTTTTAATGCTCACAAAAAAAGTTAAAAATAGAATATTTTTTTTAATTTTTGTCCTTTTAGTATCAATTGCGACTATTTTTTTTATTATTAAATCTTTAAATAAAAATATTCTATATTTCTCATCACCAACTGAAATAAAACAAAGAGAAGATATTCCATTTGGAAAAGCTATGCGAGTTGGAGGAATGGTTAAAAAAGACTCAATAACTATAAATCAAAAAGATATTCAATTTATAGTTACTGATTTTAAAAATGAAATTTTAATTAGTTATTCAGGAACTGTACCAAATTTATTTGCAGAGGAGAAAGGTGTAGTTGCAGAGGGCAAACTAAAAGATAAAAACTTTTTTATAGCAGACAGAATATTAGCTAAACATGATGAAAATTATATGCCTCCAGAAATTAAAGAAATAATAAAAAAAAATGCTAAGTAACATTGGAACTAGTTTAGTTGTTTTAGTTTTAATATTAAGCTTTTTAATTATTTATACTGCTACACTTGATTTAAATACTACGTCACAACTTGTGAAAAAAAGTATTTATAAATTAAGTTTATTTCAAACAACTTTTACGATTCTGATTTTTCTCTCTCTAATAATTGGTTTTATCAATTCTGATTTCTCACTAATCAACGTTTATGAAAATTCACATACTACCAAACCTTTCTTTTACAAAGTAGCAGGCACCTGGGGTAATCATGAGGGTAGCTTACTTTTATGGATTAATATTTTAGTTATATTTTCTTATTTATTTTTACTCTTTAATAGTACTCATGATAAAAAATATAGGCTTTATACTTTAATTGTTCAAAATATTTTAATTTTGGGTTTTCTATTTTTTTTATTATTAAATTCAAATCCTTTTAATTCTATTTATCCTATTCCAATTGAGGGTTTAGGGTTAAACCCCATACTTCAAGATCCAGCCTTAGCGATTCATCCGCCACTTCTTTATGTTGGGTTTGTTGGTTGTTCAATTTATTTTTCTGCAGCTATATCTTCATTACTTTCTGGGTATGGTGGAAAATTATTTGCTAGATCAATAAAAACTTGGGTTAAAGTTTCTTGGTGCTTTCAGACACTTGGAATTATTGTGGGCTCGGTGTGGGCTTACTACGAGTTAGGTTGGGGCGGCTTCTGGTTCTGGGACCCTGTCGAGAATGCATCTCTACTTCCTTGGTTTGCAATTACAGCCTTAATGCATTCCTTAATTGTACTTGAAAAAAGAAATACTCTTTATTCTTGGGTTATTATACTTTGTCTTACAACTTTTATTCTAAGTGTTACAGGAACATTTTTAGTTCGATCTGGAATTCTAAATTCAGTTCATACTTTTGCGAGCGATCCCTCTAGAGGCATATACATACTTTCATTTTTATCTCTTATGATTTTTTCAGCGCTAATAATTTTTTTTATAAAATATAAAAAAGAGACTTATAATTTTAATTTAAAAAGTAGAGAAATTTTTATTTTAGCAAATAATTGGTTTATGGTTTTTTTTTTAGTAACGGTATTAATAGGTATGCTTTACCCAATTTTTCTCGATGTATTAACGAATGTAAAAATCTCAGTAGGTCCTCCATTCTTTAACATTATCATTATTCCTTTAGTTGTCCCTTTTATGTTTTTAATGGCTATAGGACCAAAAATAGGTTGGATTAAATCACAAAATAAAATTTTTTACAAAGTTTCATTCCTTATCTTAATTGCCATATTGATAAATTTATTTATTTTTTACTTCTTTGGTAAATATAGTTTCTTAACTAATCTAATTTTTATAGCAGCGATATTTTTAATTTTACATTCATTTTTAGATATTAAAAAAATTATTACCAACAAGAATAAAATTGAATTACCGAGAATTATTTCTCACTTAAGTTTCGGCCTGCTTGTATTGTTTATTGGTATTAATCATCAATTTTCTATCGAGGAAGATTTTAATCTAAAAGTTGGAGAGATCAAAAAAACAAATAATTATGAAATTAATTTTGAAAATATAAAAATAAAAGAAAGTAAAAATTATAAAGCAGTAATTGGAAATTTTAAGCTAACAAATCTTAAAAATAATTTAGTTCAATATTTAGAACCTGAAATAAGAATTTACGCTAATCCAGAAACTCTGACTTATGAAGCAGCTATAAAAACTAAAATCTCTTCGGATCTTTATTTAACAATGAGTAATGTATCTAGATCTGACTATTATAATATTAAATTTCAAAATAAACCATTCATGATTTGGATTTGGATATCAGCGTTAATGATTGCACTTGGTGGTTTTATGCAGTTAATATTAAAAAAAAATGAAGATTAGTATTTTAAAAATTATAATTTTTAGTCTCATAATTTTCGCTCTTTTTGTTTTTTGGCGGGGATTAAAGATAAATAACAATTATGATACAAAAAGTTTAATCGGAAGTAAAATTAGTAATTTTCGACTAATCGAAATAAATAACATCGATCAATATATTTCTGAACAAGACCTAAAAAAAAATAAATATACTTTAATTAATTTCTTTGCTTCGTGGTGTGCTCCATGCAGAGCAGAACATAAATATTTATTAAATTTATCAAACGAAAATAAAAAAATTAAGATTATTGGTATAAATTTTAAAGATAAAAAAGTTAATGCAATTAATTTTTTAAAAGATTTAGGCAATCCTTATGATTTTGTTGGAAGGGACGCTGACGGGAAGATTTCAGTTCTATTTGGAGCTTATGGGATTCCCGAGTCTATATTAGTTAATAATCAGTTAACTATTATAAAAAAAATTATTGGCCCTATTGATCAAACTCAATACAATGAAGTTTTAAAATTAATGCAATGAAATTAAAAATTTTTTTTTCTATAATTTTTTTTTTATCCTTAACGCCTCTACATTCGAATAACAACAAAACTGAATTGCTTGAAATTTATAAAAATTTGCGATGTTTAGTTTGTCAAGGTCAATCAATTGCTGATTCAAACTCAGATTTTGCTGCAACCGTAAAACTTGTTGTTCAAGACCAAATTAATACTGGGAAAACTAAAGATGAAATCTATAGCTTTCTAATTAGTAAATATGGAGAATGGATTGTCTATCAACCAACTTTTAGTAAAAGCAATTTACTTCTTTGGATCCTACCTTATTTTATATTTATCGCAGGAGGCTTGATCATTCTTATGATTACAAGAAAAAGTAAGAATAATAAGACTAATTGAATGTATACATTTTAAACTTAAGGTAGTATTTTTCTTTAAAATGAAATCAAAATTTTTAGTATTAACTTTATTTTTTATTACTTTTCTTAGCTTAGAACCTATAATGGCCGAAGCTGAAAGTGCAGAGACTATTTCTCAAGAAAGATATGATAGTGTTTGTAAATGGGGGATATTAAATCCGCCTGAATGTAAAAAACGAATTGAACAAAAAAGATCTATAAATAAAAAAAATACTGCGGACACCTCAAAACAAGTCACTTCTTCACAAAAGGCTACGCAACAAAATAATTATGATCCTGATTGTAAGTGGGGAATATTTAATCCTCCAAAATGTCGAACTAAGTATTACAAAAAAGAAAAGAGAATAAATACAGCAAGATCTTTTGATAAAAAAAAAAATAACTTATCAATTTACACAGGTACATTTGATACAATAGATAAAGAAGGTGATGAAAAAACTACTCTAATGGGAATAGAACATAAAAATACAGATTTATTTCGTAATACTTGGATAGGAAGATTTTCACCTACTACGGGAGCCTTCGTCACCAAAAAAAGTTCAATTTATTTATATACAGGAATTGAAGCAGATTATAATTTAGGCCCTATAAATATTTCACCAAGTTTTGCACCTGGATATTATGAAGCTGGAGATGGGAAAAATCTAGGAAGTGCACTTGAGTTTAAATCAGAAATAAAAATTGGAATAGATTTATTTAAAAATACTAACCTCGGTTATAGCTATAGTCATATTTCAAATAACGATTGGGGTGATGTCAATCCAGGTACAGATAATCAATCAATAACCTTTTCTAAAAAATATTAAACTAAAATGTCGATTAAAGATTGTTATAATATTGAGGATTTTAGAAAATTAGCAAAAAAAAATTTACCCTCACCAATTTTTCATTATATCGATGGTGGCGCGGACGACGAGACAACTCTTAAAAGAAATACAGAGTCGTTTGCTAAATGTGATTTAGTACCGAATATTTTAGCTAGTGTAGGTGAACCAGATCTTTCAGTTAATGTTTTTGGACAAAAAATCGATATGCCCTTATTCCTATCACCAACTGCAATGCAACGTCTCTACCATCACGATGGCGACAAAGCATCTGCTAGAGCAGCTGAAAAATTTGGAACTTTTTACAGTATGTCTACTATGGCAACCTCATCTATTGAAGAGGTTTCAAGTATTTCAGAAGGACCAAAATTATTTCAACTTTACATTCATAAAGACCAGAAACTTACTGATAATTTAATAGACAGGTGCAAAAGCTCTGGGTTCAAGGGTTTGTGTTTGACAGTTGATACAGTTGTTGCAGGAAATAGAGAAAGAGATCATAGAACTGGTTTTACAACTCCGCCAAAACTTACCTTAGAAAGTCTGATAAGTTTTGCTGCTCATCCAACTTGGACCATAAATTATTTGACCCATGGAAAATTTGAATTAGCAAACGTTGCTCACTTTACTAAAAAAGGTTCAAGTATAGCAAAAGGAGTAATGGAATATATTAATGAACAGTACGATCCGGCTATGAGTTGGAAAGACGCAGAATACTGTGTCAAGCGTTGGAATGGTCCATTTGCTTTGAAAGGTTTAATGTCAGTTGAAGACGCAAAGAAAGCAGTTGATATTGGTGCCTCCGCAATAATGCTTTCAAATCATGGCGGTAGACAGTTAGATGGTTCGCGAGCACCTTTTGATCAACTACCTGCAATTGTGGATGCCGTTGGAGGAAAAATTGAAATCATTGTAGATGGTGGAATTAGAAGAGGTACACACGTTTTAAAAGCTTTAGCAATGGGCGCAACAGCATGCAGTTTTGGAAAAGGTTTTTTGTTTGCTTTAAGTGCGGGAGGACAAAAAGGGGTAGAAATGGTTTTACAAAGAATGAGGGATGAGATTAGAAGAGATATGATTTTAATGGGCTGTAAAAGTATAAAAGATTTAAACCCAAGTAAAATTATTTACAGATAAAATGTTGTGATATTGTTTCCTGCTTTAACAAAAATAAATTATATTAGAATTGATGAAAAATTATAAGATAAACCAAATATGAAATTAGCTAAAAATTTAGAAAGATTAGGCACGGAGTCAGCTTTTAGTATACTAGCTGAAGCTAAAAAACTTGAGGCTCAAGGAAAAGAAATGATCCACCTAGGTTTGGGCCAACCAGACTTTAAAACTCCACAGCATGTTGTCGATGCTGCAAAAAAAGCTTTAGATGATGGCCATCACGGATATGTTTTATCTAATGGTATTTTAGAGTGTAGGCAGGCTGTGACAAGAAAAATTAAAAAACTTTATAAGAAAGATGTGGACCCTGAGAGAGTTTTGATAATGCCAGGTGGTAAACCCACTATGTTTTATGCAATTTCAATATTTGGTGAAGAAGGAGCTGAAATAATTCACCCGACACCAGGATTCCCAATTTATGAGTCTATGATTAACTATTCAGGTTCAAAGGCAGTTCCATATGATTTAACACAAGATAAGGATTTAAAATTTGATCCAGAAAAAATTTTATCTTTAATTACAGATAAAACCAGGCTGCTAATATTAATTAACCCTAACAATCCAACAGGAAGCTTTGTTGAAAAACCAGCGATAGATTTTTTGGCAGAAGGGCTTAAGAAGCATCCCCACGTTGCAATTTTAAGTGATGAAATTTATAGCCGTCAAATTTACGATGATAAGGAAATGCCAACATTTTTTAACTATCCTGATTTACAAGATAGGTTAATCGTTTTAGATGGATGGAGTAAAGCTTACGCAATGACTGGCTGGAGAATGGGTTGGAGCGTATGGCCGGAAAAATTAATTCCACACGTAAATAAATTAATTATTAATAGCGTATCGTGCGTGAATGCACCTTCCCAGTTTGCTGGCATAGCGGCTTTAGATGGTTCAGACGAGCCTATTGATAATATGATGAAGGAATTTGACAAGAGACGTAAATTTATACACTTAGGACTAAATAATTTACCTGGTGTCGAATGTAGCATGCCAGGGGGTGCTTTTTATGCTTTTCCTAAAGTGATAGGCACAGGAATGAATGGCTCTGAATTTTCAAAAAAATGCATGCATGAAGCTGGTGTAGCAATTGTTCCCGGCACTGCTTTTGGTAAAACTTCAATTGATTATGTAAGATTTAGTTTTGCCGCTTCGCTGGGAAATATTGAAAAAGCCCTTGAAAAGATCAAAAAAATGCTTGGATAAGTAGAGTTGTTTTTTGACCTAACGCTTTAAAAATTATAGAATTATAATATGACAAGTCTTCAAATGCCTAAAGTTGATAAATCAATTTTGTCTAATAAAAATAAAATTACATCAGACTTAAATAAAATTTTAAAAAATGAAAACATTCTTTCACATGAAGACGAAATCAGACCGTACGAGACCGATGCTCTAGCAGCGTATAAACAAAAACCACTTCTAGTCGTTTTACCAGAGACAGTTTTACAGGTGAGTAAAATTCTTAAGTACTGTAACGAAAATAAAATTAAGGTTGTGCCAAGAGGAGCGGGCACTGGTTTGTCAGGAGGCGCACTTCCTTTGGCAGATTGTATTTTATTAGGTATGGGAAAATTTAATAAAATAATAGAAATAGATTATCAAAATAAATGTGTTGTGTTACAACCGTGCGTTACTAATTTAGCAATTACAGATGCTGTACAAGATAAAAAATTTTATTACGCTCCAGATCCATCAAGTCAAATAGCATGTTCTATTGGAGGAAATGTTGCTGAAAATTCTGGTGGTGTGCACTCTTTAAAGTATGGAGCAACTACAAATAATTTATTAGGTATCCAAGTTGTTTTAATGGACGGAACTATAACAAGATTTGGAGGAAAAACCTTAGACTCTGAAGGGTATGATTTACTTGGATTAATGACAGGATCTGAGGGATTGCTCGGAGTAATTACTGAGGTTACAGTCAAAATTTTAAAAAAACCAGAGGTAGTAAAAGCAGCTCTTATAGGTTTCTCAAGTATAGAGGATGCCGGACAGTGTGTGTCAGAAATAATTGCAAAAGGAATAATACCAGCAGGCATGGAAATTATGGACAAAGCTTTAACTAAAGCAACAAATGATTATTCAAAAGCAGGTTATCCCGTCGACGCAGAAGCCATGATGATTGTTGAGTTGGATGGTACAGAAACCGAAGTTTCAGAACTTATTAAAAGAGTTGAAGATATTGCTAAAAAAAATAAATGCTCAAGTATAAAAATCAATAAATCAGAAGAAGAAAGATTAAAGTTTTGGGCAGGAAGAAAAGCTGCCTTCCCTGCTTGTGGTGATCTAGCTCCAGATTACATGTGTATGGACGGATCAATACCAAGAGGAAAACTTGCAGAAGTTTTAAAAGAAATTCAAAGACTTTCAAAAAAATATGAATTACCAGTAGCAAATGCTTTTCATGCTGGTGATGGAAATCTTCATCCATTAATTATGTTTAACGCTAACGACCCAGAACAACTAAGAAAAACTGAAGAGTTTGGTTCGGAAATATTAAAGTATTGCGTTAAAGTCGGAGGAGCACTAACGGGCGAACATGGGGTAGGGATAGAAAAAAGAGAATTAATGTGTGAAGCTTTTAACAATACAGATATTAAGCAACAAATTGACATTAAAGTGGCACTTGACCCAAATTCACTGCTTAACCCCGGTAAGGTTTACCCTATACTAAGAAAATGTGCAGAAGAAGGAAGGGTTCATGTCCATGGAGGAAAAACAAAATTCCCAGACATTCCAAGATTTTAGTTCGTCGGTTCTAAAACCTGATAAAGAAGAAATAATAGCTGAAATTATAAAATACTGTTATAAAAAAAATATTCCATTAGAAATTTGTGGTTTAGGTTCAAAAAAAAATATTGGAAGAAATTTTCAATCTCAAAAAACAGTAAATCTCTCTAATTATTCAGGCATTATTAAGTATGAGCCAGAAGAACTTTACATAAAAGTAAAATCAGGTACTCCAATTAAAGAAATTAAAGAAGCACTTGAAAAAAACAATCAACACTTAGCTTTTGAACCTACAGATTTTGGTCCATTGTTTGAAGGACAAACCAACGAAGGAACAATAGGAGGTGTACTATCATGTAATTTTGCTGGACCTAGAAGATTTAAAGTTGGAAGTGCTAGAGATCATATTTTAGGATTTAAGGGAGTAAATGGAAAAGGTGACATTATTAAATCTGGAGGAACAGTAGTTAAAAATGTAACTGGATATGATTTAAGTAAAGTGATAACTGGATCTTTTGGAACTTTAAGCGTGTTTACTGAAATATCAATTAAAGTTTTACCCAAGCCTGATTTAACCAAAACTCTAGTTATAAGTAATCCTCATTTAAAAAAAGGATTGGAACATCTTGGAATCGCACTATCTTCATCATGTGATCCATCAGGGGCTGTATTTTATCCGGAATTTTTTCAAGACAAATTTACATTTAATGACCTAACAACAAAAGGACCAATCACAGCGATAAGAATAGAAGGATCAAAACTATCTATTGATGAAAGAATTAAACAATTGATCGAGGAGCTTGCTGTAGACAGGAATGAAATATCAATTTTAGATCCTGAACAGTCTAATATTTTCTGG
>Ga0307986_10002475_pt1 | contig 13216 bp, 12 predicted proteins | sample EllFjometageno82_FD_203170 | JGI IMG/M metagenome (GOLD analysis project Ga0307986, IMG submission 203170) | Marine microbial communities from Ellis Fjord, Antarctic Ocean - #82 | ecosystem: Environmental > Aquatic > Marine > Unclassified | place: Southern Ocean | collected 2014-10-09
CATTTCTTTTTTTAAACCTTGAGCCCGATCTGTCGTCTCTTTTTTTACTAAATGAATCTGACTCTTTGTCGAATCTATTTTTTCCTCTGCTCCCTCGTCTATCAAAAGATCTGCCTCCCCTCCCTCTTTTTTTACCTCTTGCGTCACTACCTGGCTCCGCTCTGAAATTTGGATCTATTAAACGTTGAATTGCATTCCACTTAGATCTGTCTTCGCCGCCTACAAAACTTAATGCAGAACCTTCTGCTCCAGCCCTAGCTGTTCTTCCAATTCTATGAATAAAATCTTCTGGAACTTGAGGTAAATCAAAATTAATCACATGTTTTATTGCTGGAATATCCAATCCTCTACTAGCAACATCTGTACCAACTAAAATTCTAAAATGGTTATTTCTAAAAGCTTTTATTACTCGGTCTCTTTTATTTTGTCTTAAATTTCCATGAATTGCGTCTGCATCATGATCGTCGTACTTTAATCGTTTTACCATTTTTTCGGCATTTCTTCTTGTCTTTACAAATATAAGAATTGATCCTTGGCGATTATAAATTTCTTTTATTAATTGATTGTATTTATCTCCATCTTTAACGCGTATGACCTCTTGTTTGATTTTTTCAATTGGAGCTGATGTTGAGCCAACTGATATTCTTGCGGGATCATTTAAATATTTTTCTGCTAGCCTGATAATATTATTAGGAAGTGTGGCTGAAAATAATAAAGTTTGATGTTTTTTCGGTACAGTTCTTAACACTTGGTTGATTTGAGGAGTAAAACCCATATCTAACATACGATCACTTTCGTCTAAAACTAGAAAAGTTGTAGTTCTTAAATCTAAAGTTCTTCTTTCTAAATGGTCGTTAATTCTTCCGGGTGTTCCAACTATTAGTCGTGGATTTCTTTTCATTTGTCTCAATTGTTTTTGCATTGAGTCCCCGCCGATTAATAAGGCTGTTCTTATGTTTCCTTTTCCGACTAAGCTACTCAGAGCCTGCATAACTTGCGTTGCAAGTTCTCTTGTGGGCGTCATAACTAATGCGGTATCTTTTTTTGTTTTAAGTAAAAAATTTACTAACGGTATACCAAAAGCGGCCGTTTTACCTGTGCCGGTTTGAGCTGTCCCTAAAATATCCCTACCTTCCAGTGCGACAGGAATAGCCTGTGCCTGTATTGGTGTGGGTGTTTTAAAGTTAATTACAGCAATTGAATCCATTAATGTTTGCTCTAACTTTAACGCTAAAAAGTTTTCCATATTTTTACTTATTCAAATTTAATAAAATCTTAAGTAATAAAGGCTCTTTATACCCTAAGTTGCACCTTAGCAAGACTTTGCTATGATTGAGTATGAAAAAAAGAAAGAAAAGAAAGAGCTTTCAGCTTAAAATGAAACGTAGAAGACAAAAAAGAAACACTAAAGGTATACTTAAGATTATAAAGAAAGGGGAAATATGAGTAAAAGATATAGCGGTAAAAGCTTTAAAGATTCAAGCGTAATGAAAAAATCAAAGCTCAGCTTGAAACAAAAAAGAAAGCAAAAGAAAGAAAAAAAAAGTAAATAAATGTGCGGAAGATACGTTATAACAAAACCAATTTCCAAGACAGTTGGTCTTGTAAAAAAAAATATAAAAACTAACGACAACGATAACTATAATGCTCACCCAACTCAAAAACTTCCAATAATTAAATCTTATACTAACGGGAGAGCATTAGAAGTTTCTGAGTGGGGCCTTGTTCCTAACTGGTCCAAAAAATTAGACAAGTTTTCGCCTCTTATAAATGCTAGAAAAGAAACATTGATGGAAAAGATAACTTTTAAGAACTTAATTCAAACTTCTAGATGCTTAGTTGTTGCTGATGGATACTATGAGTGGAAAAGAGAAGAAAAAAATAAAACACCTTTTTATTTTTCGAGAGAAGATAGAGAATTAATCTATTTTGCTGGAATACATCAAAATAATCAATTTTGTATTATTACAAGAGAAGCAACAAAAAAGGTAAGTGAAGTACATCATAGAGAACCCCTGATCATTAATCACAGTCAAATTGAAAATTATTTGAATATACAAAAAGAAGCTATGGATATTCTAAATTCTATCAGGCCTCCTGAGCTAAAATTTCATGAAGTGACGAAAGAGGTCAATAAACCGGTAAACAATGATCCTAGTTTAATTAACTCTATATAAATTATTATGAATATAAAACCTTGTAAAAACAATGTGGGCGCGTTCGTTGATTGTGATTTAAATACAGTTGATAAACTTATAATTGATAAAATTAAGTATGCCGTAAATGAATATGGCGTTATTTTTTTAAGAAACCAGAATTTGTCGTCAAAAAATTATGTAAAGTTTGCAAAAAATTTTGGTGAATGTGCTGACTATCCGATGCTACGAGGTCTAGAAAACCACCCAGAAATAACAGTTGTAGAAAAAAAACCAGGAGAAAATATTATGTTTGGTGAAGGTTGGCATACTGATTCCACTTACACTCCTCAACCTCCAAAATTTACAATGCTATATTCAATTAAAACACCAAAAAAAGGTAGGGGCAATACAAGATTTGCATCTCAATATCTCAGCTACGAGAAACTTGATAATAAATTTAAAAAAAGAGTTGAAAATTTAAAAGCAATATTTAGCGCTGATGGTCCAATATCTAAGACTAGGAATAATAGAGCGGCTGAAAAAGGTACTGGCATTGACCCAAAGACTTTGACCGCAGAACATATGGTGGTTAGAGTAAACGAACAAACTGGTAAAAAATCTCTCTACCTGTCCCCAGGCCACGTAGTTGATATTGTTGGATTAAAAAAAGAAGAAAGCAAGGAATTACTTGCCTACCTTTTTAGTCATCAAGTTAAGTCTGATTTTATTTATAGTTTTGAATGGGACCCAAATTGTATTGCTATATGGAACAACCATGCGATTCTTCACAATCCTGTAAATGATTTTGATGAGCATCGCGTAATGCACAGAATAACAATAAAATAAAAGAAATTGAAGTTAATTTTTTAAAATAGTTATGTGACCCATTTTTCTTTTGTCTTTAATTTCTTTCTTCAAGTAGTCAACGAAAAACTCATTATCTTTAAAAGATTGATTTCGATATTTTTCAATTTCATTACCTAAAATATTTATCATTTTGGCATCTGCAATTTTAACTAGCTCAAGTATTTGCAGATTACATATTGCTCTGACATGATTTTCAAATTGACTTACATTAAATGCATTAATAGTTAAATGCCCAGAGTTATGAACGCGAGGTGCAATTTCATTTACAAGTAGATTATTTTCTTCGTCAATAAAAAACTCAACACACATTGTTCCAATGTATTTTAGTTTGGATGCAATAATTTTTGCACTATTTATTGACTGCTCAAATATATCTTGACTAATTTTCGATGGTATTTGAGAGTTTTTTAAAATTTGATCTTTGTGCGTATTCTCAATTGGCTCATAAATTGAATATTTTCCATTCTCAAACCTAGTTATAACTACTGATATTTCTTTCTTTAATTTTACTTTTTTTTCAAGAATATAATCATCAGAAAAACACCAGCTATCTTTAATGTCTTTCAAGCTATTGATTACAAACTGGCCTCGCCCATCATAACCTAAAGTAGTAGTTTTCAATATCCCAGGAAGAAAATTTTTATTTATTTCAATATCTTGTTTAGATTTAATAAAAATCCACTCAGTGGTTTTAATTCCAAGATCATTAATGAAACTTTTTTCTTTTTTTCTATTTTGCACTATTTGATTTATTTTTGGATTGGGTAAAACTGGTCTGCTTTTTTTTATAGTCTCTAAAACTTCATAAGAAATATTTTCAAACTCATAAGTAACAACATCAACTAAATTAATAAAAAAATTTATATTTTTAATCTCATTATAATTTGAATAAATAAATTGATCACAAAAGTTTTGAGCTGGTCCATTTTTGTCGTCTGAAATTACTACAGTTTTTATATTCAATTTTTTTGCAGCTTGACAGATCATGGAACCAAGTTGACCTCCCCCAATAATACCTATGGTTTGGACTTTTAACATTTTTATTTTGGTTTTTTTTTAATTGAATTTGTTTGAAGTCTTTTCCACTTTTCTAAATTATATTTTGATTTACTGTCATGTGATGCAATTATGGACGCCGCTAACAGACCGGCATTTAATGCTCCGTTAATGGCAACTGTTGCAACTGGAACGCCTTTTGGCATTTGGACTATTGATAGAAGACTGTCTAACCCCTTAAGTGTTTTATTCTCTATAGGAACTCCTATTACAGGTAAAACTGTAAGGGAAGCAATCATTCCCGGTAGGTGTGCCGCTCCTCCTGCTCCGGCTATTACTACGCCAAAATTTTTAGATGCTGAACTGGCAAACTGGTACATTCTTCGTGGAGTTCTGTGGGCTGATACTATTTTGGTTTCGAACTTTATCTTTAGTGTTTTTAATATTTCTTCACACTCTTTCATTATAGGATAATCAGAGTTAGAACCGATGACTATTGCGACTTTATTGTTTTGTTTATTAATCTTCACAAAACAATTTAACAATTTATATAATAAAAACAATCATTTTTAGATTTTTGACAAAAGCATACTAGTTTATTTTGAACTTTACCCTTAAGATCAATTTATTTAAACGGATAGTTTAAACTTCAAAAATATACAAACTATGATAATAGGGTGTATGAACCTATCTCTTATTATTAGCTGTTTAATTATTATTGCTGCTCTCATAGTCTTCCCCTTAATAGTCTCATTCAAAGCAGAAAAAAAGAAAAAATTAGATGAGTGGGATAAAATAAAAGATTATGGAAACAAAATTAACGAACGAGCTAGGAAGAAAAAATAAAATTGATATAGTGAAGCAATGAAAGAATATAAAATTGCTAGTATAGCGGGTGATGGAATAGGTAAAGAAGTTGTTCCCGAAGGAATAAAAGTTTTAAAAGAGGTTTCTAAACAGCATCAATTTAAAATTAATTTCGATGAATTTAATTTTTCTTCGTGTGCCTACTACAAAAAATACGGAAAAATGCTTCCAGATAATTGGAAAGACCAAATAGGTGGGCATGATGCTATTTATTTTGGTGCAGTTGGCATACCAGATGAAGTGCCGGATCACATAAGTCTATGGGGGTCTTTGTTAAAATTTAGAAGAGAATTTGATCAGTATGTGAATTTAAGACCGGTAAAACTTTTTGATGGAGTTCCTTGCCCTCTAAACAATAAGAAACCTGGAGATATCGATATGCTAATTGTTAGAGAGAATACTGAAGGGGAGTATTCTTCTGTTGGTGGTAGAATGTATGAAAATACAAATAGAGAAATAGCAATACAAGAAACAATTATGTCCAAATACGGTGTTGATAGAGTTCAGAAATTTGCATTTGAGTTGGCTAAAAAAAGAAAAAGAAAAAAGTTAACTAACGCAACAAAATCAAATGGAATTTCTATTACAATGCCATTTTGGGATGAAATATTTGAGAAAAATAAAAAAAAATTTCCTGATATTAAAACTGACCAATTTCATATTGATATTTTAGCCGCAAGATTTGTATTAACACCTGAATGGTTTGATGTTGTTGTTGCCTCTAATCTCTTTGGAGATATTTTATCGGACTTAGGGCCAGCCTGCACAGGAACAATAGGAATAGCTCCAAGCGCAAATCTGAATCCAGAAAAAAAATTTCCATCTTTATTTGAGCCTGTTCATGGGTCAGCTCCAGATATAGCTGGCAAAGGTGTGGCTAATCCAATCGGACAAATTTGGTCTGGTGCTATGATGCTGGAGCATTTAGGAGAAAAAGAGGCAGCAGACAGAATTATTAAATCTATTGAAAAAACTTTAGCAAACAAGAAAAGTAGGACTAAAGATTTAGGTGGAGACAGCAATACCTCGGAGTGTGCAAAAGAGATCGTAAAAAACTTAACCTAAAATTATTTTTTTTTTTTTCTTTCTCGATCAAGTAGGTTTGTTAAACTGTCAACCAGAGCATCAGAGAACTTAAAAATTTCATTGGACTTATACTCTATTGAAATATTTTTTTCAGGATCAGTTTTATCTTCTACAATAATACCAGCTTCCGGATCATTATTTTTTATATAAACAAGCATTAACCACTTTTCATCTTCATCTTCATCAAATTTGATAAAGATTTCAGATCTTTCATAGCGATAATCTAAAACACGTAGTAAAGACATTTTTTTAGGTATCCATCTTTTGTTAAGTTGAAAAACACACGAAGCCATTGATCTATAATAACTCTCAAGAGCAAATTCTATTTTTTGCCTTTCAATATTATATTTTCTTTCTTTTTCTAAAAGCTCCGATCTAGTATCACTATCTGTAACTTCAATACCAAGTTCTTCTATTCTCTGCCTAATTTTTTTATCTCTAAGGTTTTGGTATTTTTGTTTAATTGCATCAATTCTATCTTGAACGCCAGCATAGGACTCTCTTTCTTGACTTAATACAAATTTTTCTAAATTTTTAATTTCTAACGCTTCTCTTTTTCTAAATTGGTCAATTTTCTTTTCTAGCTTAATTTGTTCTAGAAATTTTCTTTGCTTTTCTGCCTGTTCTTTTCTAACTTCAGCCTGTTCCAGCCTAATAAATTTTTGAATATCTTTTTTCCTTACTTTTTCTAGTCTTAGCTCATCTCTGTATTCTCTTTTTTTCCCTTCAAAAGCTTGTTGTTTTTCTAATTTTATTTTTTTTTCATTTTCAATTTTTTCTTTGTACATTTTTTTAATTTTTTCTTGTTTTTTTCTTAATTTTTCTTCTTCAAGAATTGCAGCAACCGCTTCTACTTTTCTATTTATGTTATCTGAAATTCTCTGAAAAAAGCTTTGTAAGTAAAGATCGAGATTAAACTTAAACTTTAGTTTTAATTTATCTGTAATTCTAATAATTTTAAGTATGATTAATTTAGATTGTTTATTAATCTTAAATGATTTTTTATTTTTTTTTATTTTTTTTAATTTATTACTTTTAATCTTCTTTTGTCTTTTTGACTTATTTTTTTTTGATTTTATTTTGTTTTTTAACTTATTTTTTTTATGAACTCTTCCTTTAATTTTTTTTCTAAATTTTTTAACTATTCTACCCTTGCTTTTAGGTTTTTTAACTATTCTACTCTTGCTTTTAGGTTTTTTAACTATTCTACTTTTTCTCGTAGTTTTTTTTTTTTTTTTCATGAATGTTATTCTACAATATTTATATTTGGATAAAAATCTAAGATTTCAAGTTCTGTAACGAGTTCTTTTTGCTTTTCTTTAGAGAGTGGCATTAGGGGAGGTAATAAAGTATAGTAATTTTTATTGTTTATTGACATAAAGCCATGCAGCGCTGAAATTAAGTTATGTTGATCAAAAGTCTCTCTTACAGCTATGAGTTTTTTATTTGATATTTGCTCAGACTTATTTTCAAAATCATCAAACACTTTTCTTGCTATCTCATGCGTAACATTTGTAACCGCCGAAATGCAGCCAGCGCAACCAAGCTGCAAACCTTTTAGAAGTTTTGCTTCTGAACCTGGAAAAACCATAAAATTTGGAATTTTTAAATTTTCGAATAAATTATAACCTGAGTCTTTACAGCCAATAATATTATTTGGAAAACTAGCAACGAGTTTTTTCACCGCATCGGCACTAAACTTATAGCCACTTAACTTTTCAAAATTGTATAGAATAATTTTAATTTTTGGTATTTCTAAGATTAAAGTTGAATAGAAATTATAGACACCCTCATCTGTATTCCCCTTGTAATAAGCTGGCGGCATTATTAGAAAATTTTGGAAACCATATTCCATAGAATACTTTATTAAATCAATATTATCCTTTAACGAATTACTCCCTGTGCCCAGATAAAAAGATTTTCTTAATTTATGGCCAGCTATCTTTGAGATAAAATCTTTCTTTTCAGAATTAGAAATTAGCTGACTTTGGCCCGTTGAACCAAAAAAGAAAACTCCATGAAGCCCTTTTTTAATAACAAATTCAGCATGGTTAATAGTTGCATTAATATTTAAGGAATAGTCGTTGTTTAAAACACTTAATGCGGCTGCATACACTCCTCTTTTAATCATAATTTTACCTACTTTTCTTTGTCTAAGTTATAATATTAAAATTGAAAATGAAAGTTCTTGTAATACAGCCGAAGATAGGAATGGGGGATATGATTATTTATTTACCTTATATTCATGCTATTTCTGAGAAATATGGAGTTCCTATTTCTCTTTTGGTAAAAAGAAATTCAAGAGCTAGCGATCTACTATCGGACGATAAAAGTATAAATAAAATAATTTTACTAGAAAGAAGCAATGATAGTAAAAAAGGAACACATGATGGAATTAAGGGGTTTTTTAAATTAATCAAAGAAATTAAAGCAGAAAAATTTGATAAAGTTTTTATATTTAACAGCTCCTTGAGATATTTTTTAGTTTCAAAATTAGCCGGAATAAAAAGTATTTCCCAATACCCTCTCTTTAGAAAAAAAGATAACATAGTAATCTCTGCTAAAATATTTACCGAACAAGAATTAAATCAAATTGTACAAACTCAACCTATCTTAAATTTAAATAGCGAAAAAATTAAAAAAAAGGGTGAGAGTTTCTCAAGTAGTTTTAAACATGTGTGTGTTGGGCTTTCAGCCAGTGGGCCGACGAAACGTTGGGATGTAAATAATTATATTAATTTATGCGAAAAACTAAATAATAAAATTTTGTGCAAATTTTATTTAGCTGGAGGTAGCAATGATCGGGAACTGATATCTAAATTTCTTGATTCTAAAATAGGGGAACACTGTTTGTCTTTTGGTGATTTAAAGATAAAAGAAACAATGCCTATAATTAAAAATTGTGACGTTTATATTGGAAATGACACAGGTTGGTTGCACATATCTTCTGCGCTAGGATTAAAATGCTTAGCTTTATTTATGGATAGTCCGGTTATGGCGTACGGAAAATATTCTAAAAACATTTCAACAATAACTCCGGAAGGAGAGACGGAAGAAACAACTACTCATGATACTCTTGGAAAAGACAAAATTTCTTTTGAAGAAGTTTATAATAAATCATTAAAACTTTTAAGCTAAGAAAAATCAGACTTAATAATTTTGTCTCTTGCTTCGTTTACCAGTTGACTTAATCTCTCTGTTTTTATACCTCGGTTCATATCGGGATGAATTTTTTTTTGCAGTTTCATTGCCGCTTGTAACACCTCCTCTTTGGAGCATCCTTTGACTAAACCTAATAATTTATATGCCTCAGAATTTGTAACGTTTGTTGAATTTTGTGAGGTATCAAACTGACCTTGAGAAAATTTTTGTGAATTTTTTAAAAACTTTATTAGCCTCCATAATTGGAGTACTTGGAGTGTCGTGAGTCCTTTTATCTTTAATCCGCTTAAAATTACGAACAAAAAAGGTAATGAAAAAAGATATTTTCCCCCAATTGTTAAGATGGCAGCGAGCACAAGGGATAAGTAGACGGCTATTTTTTTTACAGTTAGCGCAATTTTTTTAGAACTCGCTCTAGCAAACCAGTTAAGAAACAAATAAACAATGACAAAAATGATAATTCCTAATAAAAACAAATTCATATAATTACAGCATATGAATATACCAAAATTAAAACAATTAAAGTGTGTAAAAAAATACCATAATATTGAATTAAAAGACCATTACTCTTGGGTAGATCAGCCTAATATTTTAGAAGTTTTAAAAGACTCCTCAAAATTATTGCCAGACGTAAGAAAATATATTGAAGAAAATAATAAAGTTACTGAAAATTATTTTTCAGACACAAAAAATTTACAACAAAAAATTTTTAATGAAATAAAATCTAAGATTAAATTAGATGAGACATCGCTTAAATTTAAGGACAAAAAATACTTTTATTGGTCAAAAACTGAAGCGCAAGGAAACTATGGGAAAAGAATTAGACAGGTTATTGATGAATCTAAACCTGAAGAAATATATTTTGATGGTGATCTTGAAAAAAAGAAACATGGTTCAGAATACTTTGGTCTTGGCACGCTTTCTGTTTCTCCCTCTGATAAATTTTTAGCATACTCTTTGGATCTTAAAGGATCTGAATATTACACTATATATGTTCGAAATCTTGAAAAAAATGTAAATGAAATAGACCAAATAGAAAACACAAGTGGAAGTGCTACTTGGAGTTTAGATAACAGGAGTTTTTTTTATTCCAAGCTGGATAAATTCCATAGACCAAGACAAATTTTTAAACATGTTTTAGGAACCTCGGTAATAAAAGATGAATTAATTTTTGAAGAGAAAGATAATACCTTTACCTGTAGTATGGGATTAACTTCAGATGAGAAATTTTTTACTATTCAAACCTCAGATCATATAACAACTGAGGAATATTTTTTTCCGTCCAATGAAATTAACATTAAGCCTAAATTGTTTATAAAAAGAGAAAAAGATGTTCGCTATTCAATAGATTCCTGGAAAGAATATTTTTATGTACACACTAATAAAAACGCTAGAGATTATAAAATATTACGTTGTAAAAAAAATAATATTGAAAAACTTGAAGAATTTATACCCTCAAAAAAAGAAACAGTAATTGGAGATTTAGAATTTTTAGATAATTTTATTATTAGAGGAGAGAAATCAGATGCTATTCCAAAATTATTTATAAGAAATATTAAAACAAATAAAGAAGAAGAAATCAAAATTTCTGATGAACCGATAGGGTCTCCTGGAAGCTCACTTATGCAAAGAGAAAGAAAAACTTCAAAGATTTGGCTTAGCTGGGAAAGTATGGCAACTCCTGGAAAGGTATATGAGTATGATATTTTAACAAAAGAAAAAAAACTTGTTAAAGAAGTTGAAATACCCTCGGGCCACAATCCAGAAAAATATGTTGTTGAGAGAATAAAAGCAAAATCACATGATGGAAGAATGATTCCAATAAGTTTAGTTAGATTAAAGAATGCAAAACAAGACGGAAAATCTAAAATTCTTCTTTATGCTTATGGCGCTTATAATCACAGTATAACACCATCTTTTAGTGCTTCTAGATTCTGTTTAGTAGACAGAGGAATAACATTTGCAATTGCACATATTAGAGGCGGTGGAGATCTAGGAGATATTTGGCACGAAGAAGGTAAAAAGAAATCAAAAAAAAATACTTTCTTAGATTACATTGCTTGTGCCAATCATTTAATTGATCAGCGGTATACATTTAAAGGCGGAGTTTGTTTTTATGGAGGCTCAGCAGGTGGCTTGACTGGTGGTGCAGTTGCAAATATGGCGCCTAATTTATTTTTTTCAATGCTTTTACTAGTCCCTTTTGTGGATACGATGACCACAATGTTAAATGAAAAATTACCTTTAACACCTGCGGAATGGGAACTATGGGGAAACCCAATAAAAGATGAAGAATATTTTAAGTATATCTTGTCTTACTCTCCTTACAATAATTTAAGAAAAGTATCATATCCAAAAATGCTAATTACTACTTCGTTATTTGACAATCGAGTACTTTATTCTGAACCAATAAAATATATAGCTAGGCTTAGAGATGTTAAAGATGACAATAATATGCAATTATTAAAGTGTAAAATGGAAGCTGCAGGCCACGGTGGTATGAGTGGACGGGACAATTCAATAACTGAACTAGCAGAGGAATATAGCTTTATCCTCAAGACAGCAGAAATTTTAGATTAAATTGTAAATTTCTCTTTTGGTTAATTATTATCTATAGAGCTATATTATTTTAATTTTAAATTATCTCTGTAATTAGCAAATTTTCTTAAACATGAGGTAGTTATTAAATATTGTCCCAGAAATACTTGGCTAAATTAGTTCCGGTTAAACTATAGTGTGTTGCAAGCCCTGTAGGACTTGTAACATTAATATCTCCAATTAATTGACCTTGAACAAAGTCAACTCCAGCAAAATATATATTATTTTTTTTCAATAAAATTGCTACTTTTTTACTAATTTTTATCTCTTTACTCGTAAGTTTATTAATTTGAGCAATAGCTCCTTTGCTCATGTTTGATAAGATACTATTTTTTTTTGGCACTCTCGAAATCGATCCTTTAATTTTTCCGTTAATGATAAATACCCTTCGATCTCCTTCAGAAATTTGAGGTAAAAATTTTTGAAATATCACATGATTATGTTTTTTTAAATATCTATTGATTATTTTAGTATTGAAAGTTTTTAATAAAATCACCTCATTGCCGCTGTAGCCATTAATAGGTTTTACGATTACTTTTTTATGTTTTTTAAAAAAATTTTTAATTTCTTCTATATTTTCACTTATTATTGTTGAGGGCATATATTTAATTAACTGTATAGAAAAAAGTTTTTCAGGAACTTCTCGTATAGCTTTTGGATGATTAATAATTTTAATTTTTTTTGCAATATGCTCTAAAATAAAAGTTGTATTTATATATTGCTGATTAAACGGAGGTTCATTTCTTATCAGTAAGACTTTTGCTTTAGATAAATCAAAAAAATTTAATTTCTTAGTAATTTTATAAAACTTCTTAGTTTCTTCAAAAAAAGTTAATTGGAAACATTTTACTGTAACTTTTCCATCTATGAAGCTTAGGTTGTGTGGCTCGTAATAATAAATTTGATAACCTCTTTTTTGAGCCTCTAAAGCTAAAAATAAAGTTGTATCGGTTTCTACGTTTACTTTTTTTAAACTAGAGCCCTGAATAGCTAAAATCTTCTTTTGCATTATTAAAAAAGTCTAAATTACCTTGTTTGTTAAATTGTTCTAATAGTAACTGAGCTCTATTAGTTTTTCTATCAACGATATCATCTAAATGTTTAAGATATATTGTTTCATCTTTACCGCTTGTATTTAACTCTTTTCTTTTAATTAAACCGGTTTTTGCAATATCTAAAAATATTTTTCCCCACTGATGTAACTTTTTTCCGTGTAATTCAGTTTCTAAACCTTTCTTAGGAGCGTCAAAATAAGCTTCCATAATTTCATTTTTTTTCCAAGATTTAATAACATCAAATGTTTCATCTAATGCTCCATAAAGGAGTCCTGTAAAAAAAGCTGGGCCATTACAAATACATCCCCAGTCGCATGTATCTATAGACCTTACTTCTATAAACTGTTTTAATCTAACTTCGGTAAAAATAGTTGCTAGATGTGTCTCAAAATCTTTAATAGTTGCCTTAATACCTTTGAGTGGTTCAAATTTTCCTTCCATAAAATC
>Ga0307986_10002477_pt1 | contig 13211 bp, 16 predicted proteins | sample EllFjometageno82_FD_203170 | JGI IMG/M metagenome (GOLD analysis project Ga0307986, IMG submission 203170) | Marine microbial communities from Ellis Fjord, Antarctic Ocean - #82 | ecosystem: Environmental > Aquatic > Marine > Unclassified | place: Southern Ocean | collected 2014-10-09
TAAAAAAAAATATTTCGTGATAATTCAACTAATTTGTTGTAAAAAGATTTATGATGAGTTTTGTAAATAGAAAACATAGAAGAATAATATATATCATATTTTTTTCTCTTTGTTTTAATAACTGTCAATTAAATTCTCCAAAAAAAAATCATGGGATAAATTTTCTAGAAAATAGAGAAAAAGCTTTAGTCTTAGGAAAAACTAATCAAAATGATGTAATTTCAATTATTGGAAACCCTCACACAGTTTCAATTAAAGAAGACAATACTTGGATTTATTTTGAAAGAACTATTACACGAGGTAAATTGATAAAGTTAGGTCAAAATGTTCTTAGTGAAAATAACATTTTAAAACTTAAATTTAATAAATATGGAGTTTTAACTTATAAAAAAATTCTTCATAAAGATGATATGAAGAAAATTAAATATTCCAAAAAAGAAACCTCAAATGAAAGAGTTCAAAAGAGTTTTGTTGAAAGTTTTTTATCTAGTGTAAAACAAAAAATGTATAGAAAAAGATCAACTAAATTTTAATGTGCAATAACGGCTAGTAAAAGCAAAGCTACAATATTAGTTATTTTAATCATTGGGTTTATAGCTGGTCCTGCTGTATCTTTATAGGGATCTCCAACTGTATCGCCTGTAACAGCAGCCTTATGCGCATCCGATCCTTTGCCTCCAAAATTTCCGTCTTCGATATATTTTTTAGCGTTATCCCATGCCCCGCCACCAGCAGTCATAGAAATTGCTAAAAACAAACCAGTTATGATTACGCCGAGCAACATTGCTCCTAAAGTTGAAAGAGCGGCACTCATGCCTCCAATTGGTAGGATAATAAAGTATAAAATAACGGGTGATAGTACAGGAAGTAAAGAAGGAATGATCATTTCTTTAATTGCAGCTTTAGTTAAAAGGTCTACTAATTTACCGTAGTCAGGTTTTCTTGTACCTTTCATAATACCAGGAATTTTTTTAAATTGTCTTCTTACTTCAACCACAACAGCTCCACCTGCTCTACCTACAGCCTGCATACCCATTGAACCGAAAAGATAAGGTAGCATTCCACCGACGAGCAAACCAACTACAACAAAAGGATTTGATAAATCAAAGCTCACTTCTATACCTTCTAAAGCAGAACCTGTGACACCAGAAAAATATTTAATATCCTCAGTATAAGCAGCAAACAAAACTAATGCACCTAAACCTGCTGAACCTATTGCGTAGCCTTTAGTAACAGCTTTTGTAGTATTTCCTACAGCATCTAATGCGTCGGTAGTTTTTCTTACAGATTTTGGAAGTTTTGCCATTTCTGCTATACCACCAGCATTATCAGTTACTGGTCCGTAGGCATCTAAAGCTACAACCATGCCTGTCAAAGCAAGCATTGATGTAACAGCAATTGCTATTCCAAAAAGGCCTGCAATACTATTAGTATATAAAATTCCAATTACTATAATTAACGCTGGGACTGCTGTCGCTTCCATAGAGACAGCTAAACCTTGAATTACATTTGTTCCGTGTCCTGTTGTTGACGACTGAGCGATTGATTTAACAGGTCTATAATTTGTTCCTGTATAATACTCAGTAATCCAAATTAACAACCCGGTAATAACCAGTCCTGAGACTCCACAAATATATAAATCTAAGCCAGTAAAACTTTTATTGGATGCGTTAAAGACAGTTTCCAATCCAAGCACTGAATCGGTAACTGGATATAAAATAACAAGAGACAAAACTGCGGTTACTATAAAACCTTTGTAAAGCGCGTTCATAATATTTTTGGTTTTACCTAATTTAACAAAGAAAGTTCCGGCTATAGATGTAAGTATGCAGGATCCACCAATTGCTAATGGGTAGACCATCATATTCGCGTTGCTTGTAAAAAAAATTGAAGCTAAAACCATTGTAGCAACAATTGTTACTGCATAAGTTTCAAATAAGTCAGCAGCCATCCCTGCACAATCACCAACGTTGTCTCCAACATTGTCAGCTATTACCGCAGGATTTCTTGGGTCATCTTCTGGAATACCAGCTTCAACCTTACCAACTAAGTCTGCGCCTACATCAGCTCCTTTAGTAAAAATACCACCACCTAATCGAGCAAAAATAGAAATTAATGAAGCACCAAAACCTAAAGCTACTAGTGCATTAATAATTACTCTGCTATCAACATTTAAATCTATTAAAATTAAATAGTATATTGCGATTGATAAAAGAGCTAGACCAGCAACAAGTAATCCGGTTATTGCACCAGATTTAAATGCCATAGTTAAACCAGACTGCAAACTTTTTCTTGAAGCTTCGGCGGTTCTTACATTTGCTTCAACTGAAATTAACATACCTGCGTAACCGGCTATACCTGAAAGCGTTGCTCCAATAAAATATCCTAAACCAACTAAAGGGCTAAAGAAATAACTAACTATTGCTAAAACAATTAGACCGACAATGGCAATAGTAATGTATTGTCTTTTTAAGTATGCCTTTGCTCCAATTTGAATTGCCTCAGCAATTTCTTGCATTTTAGCATTGCCAGGATTTGCTTTTAAAATTTGTTTCGACAATAAATAACTATAAAAAACAGCTATCAAGCCTGTAAAAATTATTACATAAAGTAATTCATTAACTGAATTCATAAGTTTGCATAAATGTCAAAAAAATTCATTAAAGGCAAGAAATACTTTATTTTATTGTTAATTTAAATTTGGTAAAATTAAACAGGTTTTCTAATACTTTTGGATATTTTGTCCAAAATAGCATTTAGGAATTTAATTTGAGCTTTTTCAAGAAAAAATTCAGAGGTTTTAACATACTCGTTAATTATAACTTTTGTTGGGTTGTTATGTTTAAACATAAGCTCAAAAACACCTGCAAATATAATAATTTGTAACAATTTATCAGTTTTTTTTAAATCTAAATCATCAGGTATGTATTTATTGATAGTCTCGATTATTAAATCATTTCGTTCAATAGTGCCCTTAACTACGTCTTTAATAAATTTTTTATACTGACTTTTTTGATATTCAATCTCAGCATCAGGATTTAATGAGTTTCCATAAAGTTTTTGAATAACACGAACTCTAGGTGAAGTATTTTTATTTGGCATTTATTACGCTACAAACTGCAATAGCTGCTTCGAAACCTTTTATACTTCTAGCTCTGGCCTGTTTTTTATTTAAACAAGTAAGTATAGCATTGCCGATAGGTTTTTTGTATAAAATAGAAATTTGCATTAAACTATTAGTAACTGCATTAGAGATAAAATCAAAATTTGGAGTTTCACCTTTTACTATTGAGCCTATAGCAATAAATCCATCGTATTTTTTTATATTTCTGACTACAACAACTGGTATTTCAAATGCTCCCGGAACATTCAGTACCTTAAAAAAAATCTTTCTTTTTTTTAATTCAGTGGTCGCACTTTGCAGTAATTTTGAAGTATCGTTATATTGAGACTTAACAATGCAAATTTTTAAATTTCGTTTCATTTAATTATTTCTTGTTTTGTAATTTTAATTCCATATCCATCTAAACCAATAATTTTTTTTTTTGACCTGGATACTAGTACCATATTTTTAATTTTAAGATCTTTAATTATTTGTGCTCCAATACCGTAGTATCTTAGAATATTAGTACTTTTAATAGATTCATGTTTGTTTGTTATTAATGTTTCATTTTTAATTACGATTAATGCAAAGTTGTTAAATTGGGAAAGATATTTTATGGATTTAATAAATACACTATTTTTTAAATTCTCTAATTTATTAAATTTTTTAATAGAGATTACCCTCACTCTAGAAGACTTATTTTGATTAAACTTTCCTCTGGTTATAGATAAATGATTTAAGTTATCTAATTTACTTTTAAAAATATTTAAATCAAAAATGCCAAATTTTTTTATTTTAATTTTTTTGTTTTTAATTTTTGTAATTAATTTTTCATTTTTTAATCTATAAGAAATTAAATCTTCAATACTTGCTATTTTAAGCCTATGTTTTTTTGCAAACTTTAGAAGATCATCAAATCTTGCCATTCTACCATCTTCATTCATAACTTCACAAATAACCGAACTAGGATTCATTTTAGCTAATTTAGAAATATCTATAGATGCCTCTGTGTGGCCTGCTCTTTCAAGTACACCGCCACTTCGAGCGACAAGAGGAAAAACGTGACCTGGAGATACAATGTCATTTTTTTTAACTTTACTATTTATTGCGACTTTAATTGTTTTTGCTCTGTCAAATGCAGAAATACCAGTTGTAATACCTTTCCTAGCTTCTATAGAAACCGTAAATGCAGTTTGCATTCTAGCTTTATTTATCGCTGACATTAAAGGGAGAGACAACCTGTCGACTTGTTTTTTATTTAGCGCCAAACAGATTAATCCTCTTCCATGTTTAGCCATAAAATTAATACTTTTAGAATTTGCTTTGGACGCAGGTATTACAAGATCGCCTTCGTTTTCCCTGTTCTTATTATCAACTAAAATAAAAATTTTTCCACGTTTAGCTTCTCTAATGATAGTTTTTATTGAAGATAGTAAAATTTTTCTCATATCTATTTTTTTAAATTAAGTAAATATTTTCCAAAAATGTCAAACTCAATATTTACCATATTATTTTTTTTTAAATTTATTAAATTGGTAAGCTTAAGAGTGTGTGGAATTATACTAATTTCAAAGGAATTTTTTTTAATTGAAGAAATTGTTAAAGAGACACCATTAATGGAGATTGAGCCTTTATAAATAAGAAATTTTTTATAAATTTTTGCAATTTTAAACGAAATAATCCAGGTTTTATCTTCAACAATGATATTTGAAACAAAGCCAGTTGTGTCTACGTGACCTTGAACATAATGACCCGATATTTTAGTGCCATAATTTAATGATTTTTCTATATTTATAAGATCACCAAATTTAGCAGAAGCAAAATTTGTTCTTTTTAGAGTTTCCTGTGACAGATAAAAAGAAATATTATTATTTTTAATTTTAGTTATAGTTAAACATGTGCCGTTACAGCACAAAGAGCTGCCAATTTCTGATTTCTTAAATTTATAATTAGTCTTTAAAACTAATTCCGAGTAACTATTACCTTTGTTAATCCGTAGGATGTTACCTGTTTTATATATTATTCCATTAAACATTATATTTGTATTTTGTATAAACTATCTCCGTTAAGATTAATTTTAACTTTGTTTTTAACTGTTGTTTTGAGCTTTTTTATTAAATTCAGTTTAGCATTATTTTTACCATATTTTTTGATGTAAAAAGAAGATTTAAATAGATAAAAATTTTTTATCAGATTGTGCTTCAAGGCTTCATTTATATATCTCATCCCACTTTCTATTAAAATTCTATTAAAACCAAGTTTTTTTAAACAAAGATAAATTTCACATATGTTATTTTTCATATTAGCGTTATTTTTTAATTTAACTATATTTATACCAATTTTTTTAAAATACTTTTCTTTAAAAGTATTGCGGGTTTGAATAAAAATAAAAATTTTTTTAGATTTATTTTTAAATATTTTAAGATTTTTTTTAATTTTAAATGATCGATCTATAATTGCAACTACTGGTGATTTTTTCTCTAAACCCTCAATTCTACAATTTAATAAAGAGTTGTCGGCATTTATTGATTTTGCAGTTGATACCACGCAATCATATTCAGATCTTAAGAAATTTCCAATTTTTCTAGAGCTATAATCAGTAATCCATTTTTGCTTCTTATTGATAGTAAAAAAATCTTTTGAAACAGCAAGTTTAGCATCTATAAAAGGAATTGATTTAGATGATTGTAAAATATAGCTTTCATAAAATTTTGTAGCAAAATTTTTTATTAAAAACTTTTTAACATTTATTTTATTTTTTTTTAATTTCTTATGGGCTAAATTTTTAGACCTTAAATCAGTGTCATTGATGGAAAATATAACCCTCTTTATTTTTTTGCTAATTATTTTTTTTATGCAGGGAGGTGTTTTTCCATAATGAGAACAAGGTTCTAAAGTTACGTATAAATCTGATCCTTCGTAATTTAACTTTTTAATTAAAGCGTTTGCTTCAGCGTGAGGTCGTCCACTAAAAGAAGTTCGTCCCGATGAAATAACTGAGTTATTTCTAACAACAACACAACCAACTGAAGGGTTTGTTTTTGTAGATCCAATATTAATTGAGGCTTGCTCGAAAGCAAGTTTTATATACTTTATATCTTTGGATTTAAGATTTTTATTATTTTTTACCATCTAGCTTATCAATATATTCTTCAAATTCTTTAACTTCTTTAAAATTTGTATATACTGAGGCAAATCTTATGTAGGCAATCTTATCCATTTTTTTTAGTTGATCCATTACTATTTTTCCAATCATACTTGATTGAATTTCAGACTGACCTAGTTCCTCGAGCTCTCTAGAAATTTTTGTTACAAGTTTCTCTATCGTGGCTCCGTCGATAGGTCTTTTTTTTAAAGCCATGTATAATGATTTAGCTAATTTCTCTCTTTCAAATGAGGATCTTCTGCCATTCTTTTTGATTACAGTTAACTCTCTAAATTGTACTCTTTCAAATGTTGTAAATCTTTGGCCTCCACCGCATAAGCAGACTCTTCTTCTTCTTATAGCCGTACCATCTTCAGTTGGTCGTGAGTCGACGACCGATGTATCTTTTTCTCTACAGAATGGACAAATCATAGTTATTTTCTATTTATTGTCTACTATATATAGGGAAAGAACCACAAAGATCAATTACCTCTTTTTTTATTTCTTCTTCTGCTTTGGAGTTGTTATCTGGGTTCTTTGCTAATTCTTTCAATAACTTTGAAATTAATTGACCCACTAAAACAAATTCTTTCTGACCAAACCCCCTAGTAGTTGATGCTGGCGTTCCAAGTCTGACCCCTGATGTAATCATTGGACTTTGAGTGTCGAATGGAATTGAATTTTTGTTACAAGTAATGTTTGCTCTACCTAAGCTGCTTTCGGCTAATTTACCTGTTAAATTAAAAGCCCTCAAATCTAAAAGCATTAAATGTGTGTCTGTACCACCTGAAAATATCTTAAAATCATTTGTGATTAATGTTTCAGATAATGTTTTAGCATTTTCAATTACTTGTTTTGTGTAAGTTTTAAAATTAGGATCTAGAGCTTCTTTAAAACAAACGGCCTTAGCTGCGATTACGTGCATCAATGGTCCGCCTTGTAACCCAGGAAAAATTGCAGAATTAAATTTTTTGATTAGCTCTTCACTATTGGTTAATATTATTCCACCTCTTGGTCCTCTTAAAACTTTATGCGTAGTTGAAGTAACAACGTCTGCGTACTCTAACGGATTTGGATAAGCTCCTCCGGCTACTAGTCCTGAGAAATGTGCCATATCTACAAGTAGATAGGCTTTAACTTTATCTGCAATTTCTCTAAACTTTTTAAAATCAATAATTCTTGAATAAGCACTTCCACCTGCTATTATTATTTTAGGTTTATTTTCCAAAGCAAGTTTTTCTACAAGTTCATAATCAATTAATCCTGTTTCAGGAACTACGTCGTAATGTACAGCATTAAACCATTTACCTGACTGGGCAGGTTTTGCACCATGTGTTAAGTGTCCGCCTGAATTTAAGCTCATGGCTAAAATTGTATCTCCAGGTTTAATCAATGCTAAATAAACTGCACCATTTGCCTGAGCACCAGAATGAGGTTGAACATTTGCAAACTTACAATTAAAAAGTTTTGTAACTCTTTCTATTGCAAGGTTTTCGGAAATATCAACAAATTCACATCCTCCATAATATCTTTTTCCTGAATACCCTTCTGCATATTTATTTGTCAAAACTGATCCTTGGGCTTCAAGCACTGCTCTAGAAACCATATTTTCAGATGCAATTAATTCAATGTGATGGGTTTGTCTATTAAATTCTTGAGCAATAGATCGGTAAAGATCTGGATCACTATTCTCTAAATCTTTATTAAAAAAGTTATTTAAATTTTCTTTATTCATTAATTAAATTTTGTTAACTCTTTTTCGATGCCTGCCACCTGCAAATTTAGTATTTAAAAAATATGCAACATATTTAGAAGCATCTTTAAATTTTAACATTCTTGAGCCCAAACAAATTATATTTGAATTATTGTGCTGTCTTGATAAAGTGGTACTTAGTTTATTATAACATTGAGCAGCTCTAATTCCTTTAAATTTATTAGCAGAAATTGCCATTCCTGTTCCAGATCCACAGATTAAAATACCAGCGTCACTTTTTCCTAAAATTAGACGCTTTGCAACTTTTTTTGCATAATCTGGATAGTCAACAGAATCTTTAGAAAATGGTCCAAGATCAATTACAGAAATACTTTTTTTTATTAAGAAATCTTTGATTTTGTCCTTAAGTTCATAGCCAGCATGGTCTGAGGCTATACAAATTTTTTTAAATAATTTTTTCATTTTAATTAACTATAATTTATTCATTTAAATACTTTTATATATACTTATAATATTATATTTGTCGCAGAGTATAAAAAAAATTTAAATATGAAAATAATTGGTAAATATCCAGCTTTAAGAATGAGAAGAAATAGAAAGGCAGACTGGATACGTAGGCTAGTTTCGGAGCATAACTTATCAGTTAGTGACCTAATTTTACCTTTGTTTGTAAAAAATGGTAATAAAAAAAAAGAATCAATAAAATCAATGCCAGATATTTACAGATATTCTATAAAAGATCTGTCAAAAGTTGTTGAAAAAGCCTGTAAACTAGAAATTCCACTCATTGCTCTTTTCCCATATACGGAACTGAATAAAAAAAATGCACATGGCACTGAAGCATTAAATGAAAATAATTTAGTATGTAGAGCAATAAAAGTTCTAAAAAAAGAATTTAAGAATGACATAGGTATAATGAGTGACGTTGCTTTAGACCCGTATACTAGTCACGGTCATGATGGTATTTTAAAAAATAAAAAAATTGATAATGATTTAACCGTTGAAATTTTAATCAAACAATCGGTATTACAAGCGGAGATGGGTTGTGACATTGTTGCCCCTTCGGACATGATGGATGGTAGAATTGGTAAAATTAGAAAAGAACTAGATAAAAAAAATTTAAAAGACATTCAGGTTGTTTCTTATGCAGTTAAATATGCATCGAATTTTTATGGTCCTTTTAGAGATGCTGTTGGATCTAGTACAATTTTAAAAGGTGATAAAAAAACCTATCAAATGGATTTTAAAAACTCAACAGAGGCTTTACGAGAAGTAGCTCTAGATATTAAAGAAGGCGCTGACATAATCATGGTTAAGCCTGGTATGCCTTATTTAGATATTATAAAAACTATAAAAGATAACTTCAAAATTCCAATATTTTCCTACCAGGTTTCGGGAGAGTATTCTTTGATTAAAAACGGAATCAAGAAAGGTATTGTAAATCAAGAAGCAATAATTGAGAGTTTGGTTTCATTAAAAAGAGCTGGCTCAAATGCTATAGTAAGCTATTTTTCTTTAGAAGTTGCCAATCAATTAAAATAATTTTCTAAAACGATTCTAGCTTTTGGAAAAATTAAATTATTGGGTAAAAAAAATTTATTACTTAAAAGATTTCTTGTAAAACTCAAGCCAGTTAAAATGTTTTTATTATCTATGGTTTCAGGGTTTTTTTTTCTTAGTAGAAATAAGGGAACTTGATATTTTATATTGTCTATTTCAATTATTTTATAATTTAAAGACTCAGCTAGATCTTCAGAAAACTGCTCTAAATATGGATCAAAACCAAGTTCTTTTAATAAATTTAACTCCCAATAAATATAATTAACAGCCCAATTTTTTTGGTCTAAATCTTTTAAAAATTTATCCACAGAGATAAATAAATTTTTATAAGGCTGTGATTCAGGAAGTAATAAATTTAAAATAGAAGATAAGGATATCAAGGAAGTAGTTTTTTTCTTGTCATTAAAATATTTTGGTGAAATAGCCTCGACCAATTCAGTTTTAAAATAACCAATTCTTGTTTCTGATTTTGCATTATAAAATACAAAAATTTTATTTGTTAATTGTAAAAAATTTCTAATCTTTCGAGAATTTCCCCCATAAACAATTCCACTAACTTTACCATGTGTATTTGTAAAAACATTGATTATGTTAGCATTTTCTTTGAACTTAATTTTAGAAAGTAGAAAACCTTCATCTTGCCAGTTCATTATTAAATCTTTAAATCAGTCAATAATTTTTGAGCTGCATTTTGTTGTGCATCTTTTTTTGAAGTTCCTGAGGCAAAATATTTTTTTGAATTTTTTATCTGAACCTCAACTTTAAAAATGGGACTATGTTGAGGGCCCGATTGTTTGTTTATTTTATAAACAGGAAGTATTTTATATTTTTTTAAACTATATTCTTGGAGTTGTGTTTTTGCATCAATTTTTGTTACTGATGATTTATCTAAAAAATCATCCCACAAATTTAATATTAATTTTTCAACTACTATAATACCTTGGTCTAGGTAGATTGCACCTAATAAGGCTTCTAAGCCATCACCAATAATTTTATCATCAGATCTACTTAAACCTTTGTATGAATTTCCTGTAGTTATGTATTTCCTTAATTCAATTTTCTTAGCAATTAATAAACAAATTTTTTTATTAACCAAATTAGCAAATTTTTTATCTATAACACCCTCTTTTTCCTCAGGGTAAATCTTAAGTAAAGTTTTTGCCAGAACCAAGCCAAGAACCCTATCTCCTAAAAATTCTAATTTCTCATTATTGTTTATATTGTCGTGACTCTTATGAATAAGTGATTTTTTTAATAACCTCTGATCTTTAAATTTAACATTAATCTTTTGTTCCAGCTTTGTTGCTTGATCTATCATTTAAGTAAATTAAAAAACCTTTCAATTCTAAGCGATTTGTCCCAATTCCAAAATTTCAGAATACTTCCTGATATAGTGTCATTTGAAAAAAAAATTATTTTAGCATTACCTACTAAGTTCTCATTTGAAACATAGCCTACGCTAGATAAATACCTACTATCTTTAGAACAATCACGGTTATCGCCAAGGAAAAAGAAATGATTAGAGGGCACTTTATATAAGTCGGTATTTTGCATGGATCCCTTTTGATTATAAACAGCGATATATTGTTTTCCGTTTGGTAGTGTTTCATTGTATGCATTGACATCTGGTAAAGACGACCCACATCTTATTTTAAATTCTGAATTAATCTTAACTCTAGGTATTGGCTTATCATTCAGTAAAAGAACTCCATTTAAAAACTGTATCGTATCGCCAGGCATGCCTATCAATCTTTTTATATAATCAGTTCTATTATCTGCAGGTGTTTTAAAGACAACTAGATCACCATAAATTGGTGTTTTTTCAAATATTCTTTTTTTAAATAAAGCTGGGCTAAAAGGAAACGAATGTTTGCTATAACCATATGTATATTTTGAAACAAATATACGATCCCCGATTAAAAGTGTTGGCTCCATAGAAGAAGACGGAATGTAAAAAGGTTGAAAGAAGAAAGATCTAATAAACACCGCAATAATTAAAGCGTAAAAAATTGTTTTTATATTTTCAATTATTGAGTCGATTAGTTTTTTTTTCATTATAAACTGATTATCACAGTAGCTAGTGCATATTTTTTTTCATCAGATAAAGAAAGATAAATTTTATTTTTTTTTTTAGTTATTTTTTTTGCAATAGTTTTAGTTTTACCTGATAATTCTATAAATGGTGCTCCAATCTTATTATTAATTATTGATATTTCATTAAAGGAAATGCCCTTTCTTATGCCTATCCCCAAGGCTTTTGCAAAAGCCTCCTTGGCAGCGAATCTTTTTGTATATGAAGCTATTTTATTTATTTTAGATTCACAATATTTAATTTCTTGTGCGGAGTATATTCTATTCCGAAATTTTTTATTTTCTGTAAGAAGTTTTTTAATTCTTGCTACATGAACTATATCTGTTCCTATTCCAAAAATATTATTCATATTATTTTAAAATTTTTTGAAATTTTTTTATTGCTGCTGGGAGGCCAATATAAATAGACTCCCCTATTAGAAAGTGACCAATATTAAATTCCCTAATTTTTTTGATTTTAGAAATTATCTTTGCTGACTCATATGTTAATCCGTGACCAGCATGCACATCTAGACCAAGTTCTGTAGCATAATTTACTGCTTTTTTTATTTTAAACAATTCTAACTTAAAAGATTTTTTTTGATTAATTAGATTACAAATTTTTCCTGTATGAAACTCAATGCCATTTACACCTAGTTTTTTTGAAATCCTAATATCTCCGATCTTAGGTTCTATAAATAAACTTACTCTAGAATTATTTTTTTTTAATTTATTAATAACTTTTTTTAAGAAAGTTTGATTGTAATTTAAATTCAAACCACCTTCTGTTGTAATCTCTTTTCTTTTCTCTGGAACTATACAAACAAAATTCGGTTTATGTTTAGTGGCAATCTTAAGCATTTCTTTTGTAGCTGCTATTTCAAGATTTAGAGGAATTTTTAATTTTGATATTATTTTTTTTAAATCTAAATCATTTATATGTCTTCTATCCTCTCTCAAGTGAATTGTTACTGAGTGTGCTCCACATCCTTCTGCTATGATAGCTGCACGTAAAGGACTTGGATAATTTTCACCCCTAGCATTTCTAACAGTCGCAACGTGATCTATGTTTACACCCAATCTTGTTTTATTCATTTGATTTCTCTACTACCTGGTTTTTTTGCTGGTAAAGCAATTAAGTTTTCTGGCAGACTGTCTTTCTTATATGTGGGTATAGTTATTTTTATTTGTGATATTATTTTTTTATTCATTAAAGAATTTCCGCTTGATCTATCTATAAGGCATGCAAAACCTATTAGGTCTGCTTCTGCTATTTCAACTAGTTTAGAACATTCAATGCTTGATTTACCGGTAGTTATTACATCTTCAACAATTAATACTTTGGAGTTTTTTATAATTTTAAAATCTCTTCTTAATTTAAATTGCCCATCTACACGTTCAGAAAAAATTGTTTCTTTCATAAGCAATCTTCCAATTTCATACCCTATAACGATACCACCCATAGCTGGGGATAGAATTAAATCAATTTTTTTAAATTCTTTAGAAATTTTTTCTACGAGTGATTTACAGAATTCTCCCGATTTATTTGGTTTGCTTAAAAGTTGAGCACATTGAACATATTGGGCACTATGTAGTCCTGAAGAAAGTATAAAGTGACC
>Ga0307986_10002481_pt1 | contig 13205 bp, 10 predicted proteins | sample EllFjometageno82_FD_203170 | JGI IMG/M metagenome (GOLD analysis project Ga0307986, IMG submission 203170) | Marine microbial communities from Ellis Fjord, Antarctic Ocean - #82 | ecosystem: Environmental > Aquatic > Marine > Unclassified | place: Southern Ocean | collected 2014-10-09
TATGCATTTGTACACTTCTGCTAATGCGTTTTTAAAGTAAACAACAGTTTGTGTAAGATCGATTATATGTATTGAATTTTTTTCACCAAAAATGAATTTTTTCATTTTTGGATTCCATCTTAAGGTCTTGTGCCCAAGATGTACTCCAGCTTCTAGTAATTGTTTAATGTTAACTTCAGGTATATTCATATTTTTTCCGGTTAATCCACCACAACAAACCTCTTTCGAGACCGGTAGGATTTTACTCCTTTGCGCTGTGTGCGAAATTATATTCTCTTACATTCAAAAATCTAACAAATCAAGCTACTAAAAACTTATTTTTTTAACATATTCCTTGTTTTTAATTAGACTAAACAAATTAAAATCAAACTTTCTAGTTTTTTCAAGCACAAAAGAGTAGTTTTTGTTACTGTCTCTTAAAATAACGCTAATTTTTGTTTTTCCATCATTTTTTAATAACTCATTAAGTTCCTTTAACTTTTCTCTTTTTGTCAATTCTATTGATACGTTTTCATAGGTTTTATTAACTAAATCAGTAAGATCTACAATTTTTCTAATATTAATTCTCATTAAATTATTCTCACTAGTATTTTTATCTTTATGTAGTGTTAAGATAAATGAGTTGGACTCTCTTAACTTTTCTCTGTTAGACGAAAAAAGGTCTGAGAATAAAAATATCTCAAACTCACTTCCGTTATCGCTAAATTTTACAATTGCATATGAGCTACCTTTTGCACTCTTCTTTTCTTGGATAGACATTATTGTTCCAGCGACAAGGGCTTCCGATTTTTCGCTATTTACAAAGTCTTTATAGGTATTGATGTCAAGCTGTGCAAAAAATTCTTTGTATTCATTTAAGGGGTGGTCTGAAATATAAAACCCTAATGAAATAAATTCTTCAGCTAATAATTCTTTTTTAGTCCAAGATTTACTTGTGTTAAACTCAAAAGTTTCGTTATCTTTATTGTTGGAATCATTAAAAAGATTTTCTTGATTGCTTGCTTTTTCGTCGTATTTACTTTTTACTGTTTGAATAATTTTTGGTATGGCCTCAAATAACTTTCTTCTATTTGGATCAATTTCATCAAAAGCACCGGCTTTAACAAGACCTTCAAGTTGTAGTTTATTTACATCTTTTGGATTAATACGATTTATAAAATCTGTTAAAGTTTTAAATTCACCATTTTTTTTTCTTTCATTCACAATATTTGAAATGGCTTCAAAACCAACACTTTTAATAGCTCCTAGTCCATAAAATATTTTATTTGTTTCTGCTTTAAATTCTGCAAAGCAATTATTTATTGAGGGTCTAATTACATCAACTTTAAGTCTTTTTAACTCTTCTACGTATTCTCTAAGCTTACCTGTGTTTGTTAGTGTTGTTGACATAGAAGCAGCTATAAATTCTTCTTTATAATAAGTTTTTAAATAAGCAGTTTGAAATGCAATCAAAGCATAAGCAACAGCGTGGCTTTTGTTGAAGCCATAATCAGCAAATGGTTCAATTTTAGTAAAAACATAGTTAGCGACATCCTTTTTAATACCGTTTTTTAAAGCTCCTGTGATAAATTTTTCTTTTTGTCTTTCAAGTTCTATCCTTTTCTTCTTACCCATTGCTCTTCTTAAAATGTCAGCTTCTCCAGCGGTAAAGCCAGCAAGTGTTTGGGCAATTTGCATCACTTGCTCTTGATAAATTATAATACCGTAAGTTGGTTTTAAGATTTTCTCTAAAGTTTGGTGGATATAATCGGGTGTTCTTTGTCCATTTTTACATTCATTATACGTAGGAATATTGCTCATCGGGCCTGGCCTATAAAGAGCAACTAAGGCCACAATATCATTGAATTCCGTTGGTTTCATTTGGCGCAAAGTAGCTCGTACTCCTGTGCTTTCTAACTGGAATAGTCCTGTGGTTTCTCCTGTAGACAATAACTTAAAAACATTTTGATCCTTAAGATCAATTGCACTTATGTCTAGGTTGATATTTTTTTGCTTTAGCATTTTAGTTGTTTTGCTAATGACCGTAAGCGCAGTAAGACCAAGTATATCAAATTTTACTAAACCTGCATTTTCTGAAGAATGCATGTCAAACTGTGTGGACGGTAGTATTAAATTAGCAGAATGGTCTTTGTAGAGAGGAACTTGTTCAGATAAATTTTCTCCTGCTATAACTACACCTGCCGCATGTGTTGCCATATTTCTGTTTAAACCTTCTATTTTTAGGGAAAGTTCAATTAATTTTTCAACTTTTTTACTATTCTTAATTTCTTCTTTAAATCTCGGCTCTCTGTCAATCGACTCTTGTAATGATAGGGGTCTTGAAGGATCGAAAGGTATCATTTTACTTATTTTATCTACATGTCCATAGGGCAGTCCAAGTACTCTTCCCATATCTCTTATTGCCATTCGTGCTTTTAATTTTCCAAAAGTAATGATGTGAGCAACACCATTTTTATACTTAGATTTTAGATATTCAAAAACTAAATTTCTTTTTTCTTCACAAAAGTCTATATCAAAATCTGGCATTGATATTCTATCTGGATTTAAAAACCTCTCAAATATTAAATCGAATTCAATCGGATCGACGTCAGTTATGTCTAGACAATATGCCACTAAAGATCCCGCTCCAGAACCTCTACCAGGCCCAACAGGAATATTATTTTTTTTGGACCACCTAATATAATCAGATACAATTAAAAAATATCCTGGGTAATTCATTGAGTTTATAATGTTCAATTCATGAGCTAGTCTGTCTTCGTAGAGTTTTAAAATTTCTTCTTTGTTAAGATTTTGATCTTTCTTTAAAATATAGTTTTCCAATCTATTTTTCAGACCTGTTTTTGCTTGCGTTAACAACTCGTCTTCAACGGATATATTGTTTTCTGTTTTTATTGTAGGTAAAACTGGAACTGATTTTTTAGGTTTAAAATCGAATCTATAAGGAAAATTATAATTATTTTCCAACGCTTCTGGAATATCTTTAAATAAAGTAACTACATCTTCACTTTTTTTAATGAAATGTTGATCGCTAAACTTGAGTCTATTTGGATCGTCAACAAAATTTTTTTGTCCTATACAAACTAAAGCATCGTGAGCCTCATACATTTCTTTCTTTAAATAGAAGATTTCTTGAGTAGCTATTAAAGGAATCTGATTGGTTTCAGAAAGTTTAATTATGAAATTTTCATAATTTTCTTCACCATCTTCATTGTGTCTTTGTATTTCTAGATAAAATCTGTCTTTAAATATGTTTTTTAATTCTTTTACTGTTTCTTCAATCTGTTTCAGTTTGTTAAGTTTAAACAATTTTCCAAAAAACCCGTGGTGATTTCCACTTAATAACATCAGACCATCACTTATATTTTTTAGATCATTAATTTTACAATGAGGATCTGTTTTTTCATTAGAATCTAAATAACTCTTGGAGGATAATTTGATTAAACTTTTATATCCTTGAGAAGTTCTAGCAAATACAGGTAATTTCCCTGTAGAATTTTCTAAGGAAAAATTAATTTGTGTTCCTATAATCGGCTGTGTTCCTGATTTACTCACTTTTTCTGCAAATTCCAATGCACCGCATAAATTGTAACTATCGCAAATTCCTATGTTGGAAATTTTGTTTTCTTTGCAGTAGGTGGCCAAATCGTCAATCTTAATTGCACCTTCGCAAATTGAATATTGTGTGTGAATTTTAAAGTTATTAAAGGCTTTGACTTTAAGCATTAGCTCTTTTTATATTACCATTTAAAATACTCAACTTATAATCTGCTTGATTGGCTAAATCTCTATTGTGAGTTGCAAAAATTATAGTCTTATCTAATTTTTTTAATTTTAAGAAATATGAAAATATCTCCCGTGATGTGTTGTGGTCTAAATTTCCGGTTGGCTCGTCTGCTAAAATTAAATCTGTTTCAGAAATTAACGCTCTTGCAATTGCAACCCTCTGTTGTTCACCTCCAGATAATTCATCCGGATAGTGGTTTTGTCTACTTTTTAAATTAAAACCTGCAAGTATTTTCTCTGCTTTTTTCTGAGATAATTTTATTTTTTCTCCCCTTATGATTAAGGGCATCAAAACATTCTCTAGAGCAGTAAAATCTGCAAGAAGATTATTATCTTGAAAAATCATAGAAATGTGTTTTTTTCTAATATTATCTTTAGTTTCTGAATTTAAGTTTACTAAGTCTTTGTTGTTAAACAAAATTTTACCAGTAGTTGGGGTGTCAATAAGGGAAATCATATTTAGTAAAGTAGATTTACCTGATCCAGATGGCCCTACTATAGCAACTAAGTCTCCTTTCTTTATATTCAAAGTTACGTTTTTAAAAATTTTAATCAACCCATTTCTATGTTGAAAATTTTTATTAATTTTTTTAATTTCTAAAATATTACTATTCATATTTTAATGCTTTTATTGTGTTCATTTTAGATATTGTTATAGCTGGTACTATAGAAGCTAAGCTTGTTGTTACTAATGAAAAAATAAAAATAATCATAATGGAAAAAGGGTTTAATTCACTTGGCATTTCGTCTAAGAAATACACATCACTAGGAAATATTTCAACATTTAAGACGTATGATAAGAACGACCTTATAGACTCAATATTTTCTGAAAATAAAACACCAATAACAATTCCGAAAACACTAGCGATTAAGCCAATAGTGAAGCCAGTTAAAAAAAAAGATTTTATTATTGATTTATTACTTAACCCCAAAGTTTTTAAAATAGCAATTTCTTTAGTTTTATTCTTAATTAAAATAGTTAGTCCAGAAACAATATTAAATGCGGCTACAATAATAATTAAAGTTAGAATTATAAACATTACATTTCTTTCAACTTTAAGAGCACTAAAAAATGATTTGTTTAAATCAATCCAACTATAAACATAAAAATTATTATTCATTATTTCAATTTTTGCTTTTATATCATTAGCTTTTAGTGGATTAGATAAATAAACTTCTAAATTAATATCGCTCTTAGTTTTTTCAAAAAAATGTAAAGTTTCGTCTAAATTTAAAAAAACAACATTTTTATCGAATTCATAAAAACCACTACTAAAAATACCCTCGATGGAATATGTTTCTTGCTTAGGTAGCCCGCCGAAAGGTGTACTGATGTAAGTAGATGAAAGAAGATTAATCTTATCGCCAATCGCTAAATTTAATTCCATTGCCAATTCATTTCCTACTACTATTTTCCCTTTTTTTATTTTATTTACATCTCCTTCAATTAAAATTTTTTTTAAAAATATAGAGTTTTTTTTGTTTTTAGGATCTAAACCCTTGATCATTATACCTTTGGCATAGTCATTATTAATTATTACACCTTCGCCGCTATAAGAATTTAAAACCTGTATTTTTGGGAAATTTTTATTTAACTGTTCTTTAAATTTTGAGTTAATTTTTTCATTATTATACGGTTTGATGGTCAAATGGGGGTTAAACCCAAGAATTTTATTTGTAAGTTCTGTTCTAAAACCGTTCATAACAGACATAACTATAATTAATATTGCAACACCAAGCATTATTCCAACAAAAGAAAAAATTGAAATAACTTTTAAAAACCCTTCTTTTCTTTTAGGTTTCAAATTTCTTAGGGCAATTAATTTTTCAACTGAATTAAACAATTTAATTTTTTATTTTTTCTATAATTTCTTTAAGACTCAATAGTATCGCATCTGTACCCACCTCTTTAAATTCAAATCTGTCTTTTTCAGACTTTGAACCAATTATTATTTGGTAAGGAATGCCTATTAAGTCATGTTTTTTAAACTTGGCTGACATATTCTCATCTACATCGTCTAAAAGTACGTCAATTTTTTGTTTCTGAAGCTCATTATATACTTTTATAGAGGTTTGAAGGCTTTGTTTATTGTTCTTGTTTATGTTTGAAATAATCACAACATCATAAGGTGAAACTGATTTAGGCCATTTCATAATGTCATTTTGAAAGTTTGTTTCGATTAGCGCCCCAACTAGCCTCGAAACTCCTATTCCATATGAACCCATTTTCACAGGAACTTTTTTTCCTTCTTGGTGGTCAACTAAACAATTAAGTGGTTTAGAGTATTTATCTCCAAAGTAAAAAATGTGCCCAACTTCGATTCCTTTTGTTAAAATTTGATCATCTTTTTTTACTTTTAAATTAAAATCATTTTTGTCGAACTTTTCATCTGTTACGGCGTAAAAAGATGAAAAGTCACTTCTCATTTTTTCTAAAGATTTTTCACTAAGGTCATATTCATCTGTGTTTATTTCAAAAATATTTTTATCTGCGTAAATATTACTTTCTCCAGTATCTGCTAAAATAATAAACTCATGAGATAGGTCGCCCCCGATTGGCCCAGTATCTGCTGCCATTGGTATTGCTTTAAGTCCAAGTCTTGTAAACATTTTTAAGTAAGAATAAAACATTTTATTATAAGATTTTTTTGCTTCTTCGTCATTAATATCAAAAGAATAAGCATCCTTCATATAGAACTCCCGGCACCTCATAATGCCAAATCTTGGTCTTACTTCGTCTCTAAACTTCCATTGAATATGGTAAAGCATTTGAGGCAGTGATTTGTATGACTTAATACTTGAGCGAAAAATTTCTGTTATAAGTTCTTCGTTGGTTGGGCCGTAAAGCATTTCTCTTCCTTGCCGATCTTTAATTCTTAACATTTCATCGCCGTAATCATTGTATCTTCCGCTTTCTTTCCAAATATCTGCTGATTGTATTGTTGGCATTAACATTTCTTGTGCGCCAATATCATTTTGTTCTTGTCTAACAATATTTTCAATTTTTTTCATTACTTTAAAACCTAGCGGTAGCCAAGAATAAATTCCAGCGGATGATTGCTTAATCATTCCAATTCTAAGCATAAGCTGGTGGGATTTAATTTTTGCTTCAGATGGTAAATTTTTTGTTAATGGTAAAAACAATTTTGAAAGTAGCATTATTGTAAATAACCTCTTAAATTTAAATAATTTTGACTTACTAGATAATATATAACTAAAAATATTACTGTAGTAATTAAAGTGGTTATCAAAAACTTTTTCCCAATTTTAGGGTTTTTTGGAGCACCTCGATCATTACCGTGCAATTCATCGGTTAATTTTGCATTTTGTGATTTTATTCCTATTGGTAAAACTGAAAAAAATACTATCCACCAAATTGATATGTAAATTATTAAAGATCCAGTCGTAGACATTAAATTCTTGTTAGGTTAATTCTAGTGTGAGGTTTCTTTCCTGTTTTTTCTCTTACGATTCTTTTACAATTTTGTTTTAAAGCATCTATTAAATTATATTCTTGTTTCTTACTTTGTATTGAAAATGTCTTACAGATGTCAGCTATTTCATCTTCCATGTCATAAATAAACATCTCATCTAAATTATCTATTGGAAGTCCTTTAAAAGAGATTACTGGTTTTCTAATCTTGCCATTGTTACCTATTGGAAGCGTTACTTCTAAATAGCCATTGATTGCAAGGTTTCTTCTTTCTTTAATGGAGTTAGAATCTTCTCTTACAGAAATAGATCCATCTAGATACATTCTACCTGCAGGAGCTCTATCGATTATTTTTGGTACATCGCCTGGATAAATTTTAATAATATCTCCATTTTCTATTTGCAAACTATGTGGAACTTTCATTTCTTTAGCAAATTTTGCTTGCTCAATCATGTGACGGTGTTCTCCATGTACAGGGATAATAGATTTTGGTTTTACCCAGCTATACATATCTTTTAGATCATCTCTATTAGGGTGTCCAGATACGTGAACAAAAGAATTTTCTTCAGTTATAATTTCAATTTTATTTTTAACTATTTCATTATGCATCGCATACAATTTTTTTTCGTTTCCAGGTATAATTTTAGATGAAAAAATTACTGTGTCATCTTTTTCTAAAAATACATCAGGGTGAATGCCAGAAGTAATTCTTTTCATAGCTCCCATAGGTTCACCTTGGCTGCCAGTACATAGGTAAATAATTTTATCTCTTGATATATTTTTTGCGTCTCTGGGGTCTATTGGTTCTATTAAATTTTGTAAATATCCACATTGTTTGGCGGCATTGTATATTCTATGCATAGACCTACCAACTAAGGATATTTGTCTATTAGATTTTTGAGCACAATAAAAAACAGTTTCCATTCTTGCTACATTAGAAGCAAAAGTTGTAACAATAATTTTTTTTTTTAAATCTGATATAATTTTTAAAAGACTTTCTCTTACATCAGACTCTGATCCTGCTCTACCTTCATTAAAGACATTGGTAGAATCACAAACCATGGCTAAGACGTTTTGATTTCCTATTTCTTTTAATTTTTTTTCATCAATTCTTTCCCCTATTAATGGATTGGGGTCGCACTTCCAGTCACCGGTGTGCAAAACAATTCCAGCAGGTGTTTTTATACTCAAGCCGTTAGGTTCAATTATTGAGTGCGTTAAGGTAATAAATTCAATTTCAAAAGGCCCAAGGTTAACTTTACCATTTAATGGAACAATTTTTAAATAGCTTGTAATGTCAATTTTTTTTTCTTTAAATTTTTCTTTTAATAAAGTAGCGGTAAAAGGAGTTGCGTATATTTTACATTTTAGCTGCGGCCATATAATCGCAACTGATCCAATGTGATCTTCGTGGGCATGCGTTAGTACAATTCCTAATAAATCTTTTTTCTTGTCTATTAAAAAACCTGGATCAGGATAAATTAAATCTATACCAGGAATAGAATCATCAGCAAAAGTGACACCCATATCTACAGCTATCCACTTTTGATTGTTTTCTTTACCGTAGGCATATAAATTTAAATTCATGCCAATTTCACCCGAGCCACCTAGTGGACAAAAGAGAAGTTCTTCTTTGCTCATTTGATTAATTTTTTATAAATATGCATAATTCCTTTTATAGTAATGTTTGGCTCAATGGTTGAATTATTGTTAATAAATTTAGAAAAAGTTTTAGAGTAACCTCCAGTCAGAATTATCTTAAAGTTACAGTTAAAAGAAGTTTTAATTTTTTTAACTATATTATTTATTAACCCCTGATAACCCCAAAGAAAGCCAGCATTTAAAGCATCTTTTGTGTTTTTTCCATAAGTTTTTGAATTAACCTTTAATTTAAATACAGGTAAAGATGCTGTAAATCGATTTAAATTTAATATTGAAAGTTTAACACCTGGCGCAATAACTCCTCCTTCGTAAACACCAGGATTTCTTACAATATCAAATGTGGTTGCGGTGCCAAAATCTATAATTAGACAATTTTTTTTATACAGATTATAAGCTCCAATTGCATTGGCAATTCTATCTGAGCCCAATTGATTGTATCTATCAATTTTTATTTTTATTAAATTTTTAAGAGGAAGTTTTTTAATTTCATAAATTTGAAATTTTTTTATTTTAAGAAATTTATTTATTTTTTGATATGCTTTGGGTGAAACACTAGAAAATAAAATTTTTCTTTTTATATTTCTGTTTAAGATAGGCTTAAAAAATTTAATTAAATTATTTTCTTTAATCACTTTAATTGTTTCGATGTTATATTCTCCTACAACTACTGACTTCTCGTTAACTAAACATATTTTTGTTAACGTGTTTCCAATATCACCAATTAATGTTTTCATTTGTTTATTTATATTTTCTTTTTACATATAAAGAATTGTGATTATTTAAATCGTAAATTAACTTATCGTAATTCTTTTTTATTTTATTAATAATAATTTCATTATTAATATTCTTATTAGAATGAATTTTTAAAGATGTGCATTTAAAATCTTTATTTGAAGGTAAAATTTTTGTATTTATTCCAACGCCAGTCACTAAATATTTCTCTTTTTTATGCTCGATAATTTCTTGAAGTATTCCACAAAATTTTTTTTTATTAATTAATAGGTCATTTGGTTTTTTTATTTTAATAATTTTTTTGGTGTATTCATGCAATATTTTTTTAATAATTTTAACATTAAAAATTAAATAGTGTTCAATCTTTATTTTTATTAAATTGACTTTAAAAAAAATTGAAATAAAAATATTTCCTTTTTCTGAAGACCATTTTTTCCCCATGGTACCTCTTCCATTGGTTTGAAGTTCAGTGGAAACTAAACCTTGATTAAGCTTACCAGATCTAATTAGCTTAATAGCTTCATCGTTAGTACTTTTTACACTTTTAAATTTTGTAATCTTCAACTTCATTAATTTATGACTAACGTTTCAACAATAGTATTTAAAAAAGAAGGATATATAAAAAATGTTATCAATATTACGGTGCTTAAAAATAATGTAGTTGATATTCCTAGATTTTTTATGTGATCAAACGGTTTATGCATATCGTCAAAATAAATAATTTTTATAATTCTTAAATAATAAAAAGCTGAAATGACTGTACTTAGAAGTCCAATGATTGCTAGTGTGTACATCCCGTTTTCAATAACTGACATGAAAACATAAAATTTAGCAAAAAAACCTGCTAAAGGTGGAATACCAGCTAAAGAAAACATGATTATTAAAAATGCGATTGCTAATAATGGATTTTGTTTTGATGTTCCTGCCAAGTCTTTAATGTCCTCACAATATTTACCGTCTTTTTTCATTAAAAAAATACAACTGAATACTCCTAAATTCATAATTACGTAGACTGAAATATATGCAATACTGCTACTGTATCCCGTTACAGTTCCAGTTGAAATCCCAGCTAAGGCATAGCCTATATGGCCTATAGAACTATATGCAATCAGCCTCTTTATGTTTGTTTGCCCTATTGCTGCAACTGCACCTAAAATCATAGACGCTATTGACATAAAAACTAAAATGTTTTGCCACTGGTCTATTAATTGTTCAAAAGGAATTTGAACAAATCTAATAAGTATAGCTATTCCCGCTACCTTAGGTACTACTGCAAAAAAACTAGTTACTGAACTTGGTGATCCTTGATAAACGTCAGGTGTCCACATGTGAAAAGGAACTGCCGATACTTTGAAGGCTAAACCTACTAAAATAAAAACCATTGCAAAAGTAGTACCAGTATTCTCAAGTTCCATTTTTAAATTAATTTCTTCAAAATTTGTTGAGCCAGTAAATCCGTATAAAAGTGAGCAGCCATAAAGTAAAAGTCCAGATGATAAAGCGCTTAATACAAAATATTTTAATCCAGATTCATTTGACTTCAAATTATCTCTGTCAAAAGAAGCTAAAATATATAGAGCTAACGACTGTAACTCTAAGCCTAAGTAAAAAGACATTAAGTCATTAGAACTTATCATGAAGAACATTCCTAAAACTGAAAAAAGTATTAGTAACGGATATTCAAAATAATTTATCTTTGTGTCTTTTATAAAGTTTTGTGTAATAAGCATTACAAATAATGTTCCTAATAAAATTAAAATTTTAAAAAAATTAATAAATGAGTTCGTGATAAAACTGTTCGAAAATAAATTACCCGATTCGTTAAATGAATTAAAAATAATTAATAACAAAGAAACTATGATTAGATAAGTAAGATTTGTAACTAGATTGTAGCTATTTTTAAAAAAAACTCCTATCAATAAAGTTAGAAAAATACTCAATGAAAGAAATATTTCTGGTATTATTAAGTCAAAATTTTCCATTATTTTATTACACTTAAATTGAATATTATTGCCTGTTTATAGTTTTTAATTAACTCTTCTACCGAAGTATGGATGGTATCTAAAATTAAATTCGGATAAAAACCAAAAAATAACACAAGTGCCATCAATAAAAAAAGAACAGTGCCTTCGGAAAAATTTAAGTCTTTGAGTTCTTTTAGCTCATTTTTTTCTAGTTTTCCAAAAACTACTCTTTTATATAACCAAAGCATATAAGCTGCTCCTAAAATTATTCCTACACTTGCTAGTATTGCTACTAAAAAGCTTTTTTGGAAAACTCCTATCAAAACTAAAAATTCACCAACAAATCCACTTGTCCCCGGTAATCCTAAGGCACTAAGCATAAATACGCCAAAAACCAATGAATATTTAGGTAGAATATTAACAACTCCACCATACGAGCTAATAAGTCTAGAATGCGCTCTGTCATAAAGAACACCAACACATAAAAAAAGAGCCGCGGAAATAAGTCCATGACTTATCATTTGAAAAATGCTCCCTTCTATACCTTGTGGCGTGAAAGTAAAAATTCCTAATGTAACAAACCCCATGTGTGCAACTGATGAATAGGCAATAAGTTTTTTCATATCTTCCTGCATTAGAGCTACTAGGGATGTGTAAATAATTGCAATGATACTAAGTGTAAAAATTAAAGGAATAAAATATTCGGAAGCTACAGGAAACATTCCAATTGAGAATCTTAAAAATCCATACCCTGCCATTTTTAATAAGATAGCAGCAAGTATTACTGAGCCTGCAGTTGGAGCTTCAACGTGTGCATCAGGTAACCAGGTATGAACAGGCCACATGGGCATTTTGACGGCAAATGAACTGAAGAAAGCTAACCACAAAATATACTGGTATTTTACTGGTATCTTGATTTCAAAAATCTGTGTGATGTCTGTAGTTCCTGTAATCCAATAAATAGAAATAATTGCCACCAGCATTAAAACTGAACCAAGCAAAGTAAATAAAAAAAATTTGAAAGCTGCATAAACTCTTTTGGGTCCGCCCCATATACCAATAATTAAAAACATAGGTATTAAGCCAGCTTCAAAAAAAATATAAAACACTACAAGGTCTAAGGAGCAAAAAACTCCTATCATAAAAGTTTCTAAAATTAATATTGCTATTAAAAATTCTTTAAGTCTTGTCTTAACGCTGTTTACACAAGAAATAATACAAATTGGAGTAATGAAAGCAGTTAAAACTATAAACAAAATGGAGATACCGTCTATTCCAAATTTAAATTTTATAAATCCACTTATCCAATTTTGTTCTTCTACAAATTGAAATCCTACAAAATTTTTATCAAAAGAATGCCATAAAAAAATAGTTAAAATAAAATTTGCTACACTTGTAAAAAGCGAAAGATTAATTACATTTCTATTTTCATTTTTTTCGCTTTTTGAAAACAAAATAAATAAAGCTCCCAAAGCAGGTAATAAGGTTACTGATGAAAGTATTGGAAAATTCATTTTATTTAATCATTAGGTAAGTTAGTAAAAAAGAAAGACCTAAGAGCATTACAAACGCATAGTCATAAATATAGCCGCTCTGGAATTTAATTGCTTTGTTAGAAAGGTATTTAATTA
>Ga0307986_10002485_pt1 | contig 13201 bp, 15 predicted proteins | sample EllFjometageno82_FD_203170 | JGI IMG/M metagenome (GOLD analysis project Ga0307986, IMG submission 203170) | Marine microbial communities from Ellis Fjord, Antarctic Ocean - #82 | ecosystem: Environmental > Aquatic > Marine > Unclassified | place: Southern Ocean | collected 2014-10-09
ATTAAGTCTTGTTATAACTTAGTTCTAATATTGTTTTTTTAAAGATATAAAATTTCTTTTTTTGAACATAAGTTTATTACTTTTTTGACTTAAAGATTATCTATTCAATGTGAGTGAAATTTATTTTAAAAGTTATTTTAATTTTTTTATTACCCTTAAATCTTTTCGCTAACGAAAAAACTTATTCTTGCAAACCTGTCGCCGCAGCAGTTCAAATTGAGAGCGGTCATACATACTATGAAACTTTGGAAGATCAAGACAATGAATCTGCTTTATTATCTGCTGTCCCAGTTTCTAATTTTTCCGTAAGAACCGATGGTGTTTACTATAAAAATAACCCTTATAGAGAATATGAATATTTATATACCTTACAAGAAGCTTTAAAAAAATTTGACAATATTGGAATAGATAAAATTGAACAAGGTGCTCAAATTTTAGATCAAACAATGGGTGTAGAAAATTTTAGAGTGTTTTATCTTTTATATGTAAATGATGATATCAGCGCACTAAAGAGGATTAGTATTGATATTGAAAATAATCTAACCACAGAAATTACATTGCCTAATAAAATTAAAGGTGGCGTTACTTTGTACTATTTTTTAAGAGCATGTGATGTAAAAGGTGTTGCAGTAGATTTTGAACCTGGTTTTAATAAAGCTTTGGGCTAGCCAGCACCACATCTAATTGTTTTTCAAATTTTTCTTTTTTAACTCTGCTTGAGCGGCAGCCAATATTGCGACAGGAACTCTAAACGGTGAACATGAGACATAATCAAGGCCAGTCTGTGAACAAAACTCAATACTTTTAGGATCACCACCATGTTCACCACAAATACCTAGTTTAATTTTTTTATTAACCTGTTTCCCTCTTACTGATGCAATTTTAATTAACTCTCCAACACCATTTTGATCGAGACTAACAAAAGGATCAATTGCAAATATTTTGTTATTTAAATAATCATTTAAGAATTTACCTGAATCATCTCGGCTAATACCAAATGTTGTTTGCGTTAGATCGTTCGTCCCGAAGCTAAAAAAATCAGCATATTTTGAAATCTCTTTTGCCTGAAGTGCAGCACGTGGTAGTTCAATCATAGTTCCAACATTATACTCAATTTTAGTTTTATATTTTTTTTGAATTTTATCAGCAATACGGTCAACAAGTGTTCTTAATATTTTTAGTTCCGTATCAGTGGAAATAAGAGGAATCATAATTTCAGCTATGACAGATTTTATTTTTTCTTTTTTGCACTCAATGAGAGCTTCAAATATAGCTTCACATTGCATTTCGTAAATTTCTGGAAAAGAAATACCAAGTCTACACCCTCTGTGGCCCAGCATTGGGTTTTGCTCGTGAAGCTCTTCTATTCTATCTTTAACACTTTTAAAATCTAAATGAGTCGAATTAGCAACTTCTTCAATTTCTTTTTCTGTTTTTGGTAAAAATTCATGTAAAGGTGGGTCAAGTAGTCTGACTGTAACCGGCAATCCCTGCATAACTTTAAAAATAGATTTAAAGTCATTTTTTTGGTGAGGTAAAAGTTTTGCTAGTGCTTTATTTCTGTCTTCTCTAGATTTAGATATAATCATTTCTCTCACAGACAAAATTCTTTCTTGATCAAAAAACATGTGTTCAGTTCTGCAAAGTCCAATTCCTTCAGCTCCAAAATTTCTTGCAACTTCAGAATCTTTTTCTGTTTCTGCATTTGCTCTTATCTTTAATTTTCGGAATTCGTTCGCCCATCTCATAATGGTTGAAAAATAAATCGAAATTTTTGGTTGAACAGTTGGCACAGTACCAAGCATTATTTCTCCGTTGGTACCGTCAATGGTAATTATATCACCTTCTTTAACAATAATTTCCCCTGATTTAAAATATTTTGAATCATAATTAATTTGAATTTTTGTTGAACCAGAAACACAAGGTCTACCCATACCTCGAGCCACTACTGCAGCATGACTTGTCATTCCACCTCTTGCAGTTAAAATACCTTTTGCTGCATGCATGCCATGAATATCCTCAGGTGAAGTTTCTACTCTAACTAAAATAGTATTTTGCATCATTCCATTAAGACGCTCTGCCTCTTCAGCGGTGAATACTACTTTTCCAGATGCTGCACCTGGTGAGGCAGGTAAGCCTTTAGCAATAATTTTTCTTTTTACTTTTTTATCTAAAGTTGGGTGAAGTAAAGTATCTAAAGTATTAGGATCAATTCTTAAAATTGCTTTTTTTTTTGATATTAGTTTTTCTTTAACCATATCAACTGCAATTTTAATTCCTGCCCCAGATGTTCTTTTTCCTGATCTCGTTTGTAAAATCCATAATTTATTATTTTCAACTGTAAACTCAACATCCTGCATATCTTTGTAATGTTTTTCTAATTTATAAAGTGTTTTTTTTAAATCTTGAAAAACATTTGGCATCTTCTCCTCCATAGATATTTCTTTTGAACTAGCATTTATCTTTGCATTTTTGGTTATGTGTTGAGGGGTTCTTGTTCCTGCTACAACATCTTCTCCTTGTGCATTAATTAAGTACTCACCAAAAAAAACATTCTCCCCAGTTGAGGGATTTCTAGTAAAAACAACACCAGTTGAACAGTCGTTACTCATATTTCCAAATACCATAGACTGTACATTAACTGCTGTACCCCAATAATCTGGAATTTGGTTTAATTTCCGATAAGTTTTTGCTCTCCGACTATCCCAAGATAAAAATACTGAGCTGATTGCACCATAGAGCTGTTCTTGAACATTTTGAGGAAAAGATTTATTTGTTTCTTTCTTTACCAGTGCTTTAAATCTTTCTATTAATTCATCCCAGTCATTTTCTTCAAGATCTGTATCTAACAGAACACCCTTATTTAATTTTTGATTATCAATCATACTTTCAAATAAATGTCCCTCAATATGGAAAACAACGTTGCTATACATCTGAATAAATCTTCTATAACTATCTTTAGCAAATCTTCCATTAAGAGTTATTATTGCTAAGGCTTTTACTGTCTGATCATTTAACCCAAGATTGAGAATCGTATCCATCATTCCAGGCATAGAAACTCTAGCTCCAGAACGTACAGAAACTAATAAGGGGTTTTTTAGGTCACCAAATTTTTTACCTGTTAGTTTTTCAATAGCTTTTAATTCTAACTGAATATATTTCAAAATCTGCTTGGGTATTTTTTTTTTATTTTTATAAAAAAGGCTACATACACTTGTGGTAATTATAAATCCAGGAGGAACTGAGAGACCTAACTTTCTCATTTCAGCTAAATTAGCGCCTTTACCTCCCAGTATATATTTAGGGTTTTTAATTTTTTTAATTTTATTATTATTAAAGCTCAGTACAAGGTTATTCAATTAGACCCCACATGTTTATTAAAAAATTTAGCAAATTATTTAAAAAATATATTTAATTGGTAGAAAAAGTTTTTACCATCTTCCTTTGACATTAGAAATCTATTAGTTGAATTTTTAATTATTATTAGTTGATTGATATACCTTCAAATCATACTAGATATTGATTGTTTTTAATTTTTTTGTCAAAAATATTTTTGGATAAGCAATATTTACAGGTAGAAATGTATGGTAAATTTTTATCTGAGCTCTATATGTATTACTTACATTGGCCAGATAATTGTATGGAAGTTTGTATATAAATAAATATAGTGATTCTATGGAATTGTTAGCAGCTTTAATCATAAGTTTAGTTGTAGCTTCAACGGGTGGTTTTTTGCCCGAATCAAAAAATAACAATCAGTCTAAAAAAATAAAAGTTATTCAAACACAAGAAATAAAAACTCCTGTAGCAGAAGTTAAGCCAGAACCAGTTCAAAAAGTAGAGGTTAAGCCAGAACCAGTTCAAAAAGTAGAGGTTAGGCCAGAACCAGTTCAAAAAGTAGAGGTTAGGCCAGAACCAGTTCAGGAAGAAACAAGTTGGTTTAATATTGTTCTGTATATGCTAGGCGCCTTTGTAATTATTGCAACAGGAATATATTTTTTTGTAAGAGGTAAGAATGTAACTTCAATCAATCAAGTAGATGCAAGAAAACAAGAATTTAATGAAGAAAAAATACCAGAGCTTCAAGAACAGCAAGAACCTCAGCAAGAACCTCAGCAAGAACCTCAGCAAGAACCTCAGCAAGAACCTCAGCAAGAACCTCAGCAAGAACCTCAGCAAGAACCTCAGCAAGAACAGCAAGAAGTTCAAACTGACGAAATTACTAAAGATAATTCTTCAGACGACAATAATAAATAATTAACTTTAACTAATTTTTTATCACACACACTTATAAATTAAACAAGTGTGTATGAGTATAAATTTTTTAAGCTATTTAAGTAATTTTCGGTAAGTAAATATAACAGCAAATACAATTATTAAAGCTGCTATACCCTGGTCTCCAAGGGTGTTAATTAAAGCAATTAAGTTTTTTGTTACTTGAGATCCAAAAAAAGCTACATCTGGTCCAAATATTATTTCAGCAATGACTGAGACCGCTAACAAAAGAACTCCAACTTCTAAAAATTTGTTCAAATAAAATTTGATCTTATTAATCCAATTTATCATAATTCTTTCTTTAGTTAGTCATCACCTTAGACTGTAAACAATCTAAGGTGATAATTATTAATTTTAGCTTATTTGTAAAAGCCTAAAATGATAATTGCAGCTACTAATCCTACAATACCTGCATCACCTAACGCTTGAACTAATCCTGTAATGTTAGATGCAATGTCACCTACAAATGGAACATTTCCACCCAATAGGCTAACTACGATACCTAAACCAAGTAATGATATTATTACTTTAGTTAAGCTATCAAACGTTGCGCTTAATCCAGTTAATATTTTCATAAGTACTCCCTTTTTTATTTTTATGTAAAAACGAAGTGATTCGTTTTATAAAAAAACAATAGCATAATAGATTTTTAGATTCCTCCACTAACTCTCTCACTCTCTTTAAAACTTAGTAAACTTAAGAAATTTATATCGTAAAACTCATTTTGGGCAATAATTAAATTAAAGTTTTAATCCAGGACCCTTTAGATATTTAGCAGATGGATCTAATGGCCACCTTGATTTAGCAACAAAATTTAATTTATCAGTTAATTTTTTTTTGTATCTCTTTATACCTGCCCACGCAATCATTGCAGCATTATCACCACAAAATTTTAAATCAGGAAACAAAGGTGTAAAATTCATTTCTTTACAAACGTGAATTAAATTTTCTCTTATAGACTGGTTAGCAGCAACACCTCCAGCAACAACAAAAGACATTTTTTCTTTTAATAAAGTTTTACTCTTAAATTGTCTCATAGCTTCTTTGGTTTTTTTTATTAAAATTTTATTCACTGTATTTTGGAAAGAAGCAGCAAGATTATATTTAAGCTGAAGATCCTCATTGATATTTTTAGACTCACGTAAGACAGCAGTCTTGAGACCTGCAAAAGATAAATTACATCCAGCCCGATTGATAATAGGCTCTGGTAATTTATAAAAATCTTTATCTCCAAGTTTTGAAAATTTTTCAATACTTGGACCACCCGGATATCCAAGATCTAAAATTCTTGCTGTTTTATCAAATGCCTCGCCTAAAGCATCATCAATTGTTGTACCTAGTTGTTCGTAATCATTAATATCTTTTACTATGAGATATTGCGAGTGACCTCCAGAGATCAACAAAAGTAAATAAGGAAAGTCTATTTTATTTTCTAAACCAGGACTCAAGGCATGACCTTCAAGGTGATTAACAGCCACAAAAGGTTTATTAGCAAAAGCAGCAATTGATTTTCCCACATTGAGACCAACTGTTAAACAAACTATTAAACCAGGACCAGCTGTTGCTGCTATGCCATCCATTTCATCTATAGTTAATTTACTATCTCTTAAGGCTTTACTGATAATAAAGTCTATGTTTTCTACATGCGCTCTAGCAGCTAATTCAGGAACAACTCCACCAAATTTTTCATGTTCTTTGATTTGACTTGAAACAATACTGGATAAGATTTTTGCGGTCCCATCCTCATTTTCTTGAATTACAGCTGCTGCAGTTTCATCGCAGCTAGTTTCAATTCCTAGAAATGTAATATTTTTTTTCATTAAATTATGAACACAATATAAGAATAGTATAAAATAAAATTCTTAAAAATATAAATTAATAATGAAAAAAATTACAATTGGAGCTCGTGGTAGTAAACTTTCCTTAGCATATGCGGCGAAAGTCAAAAAACTAATTCTTGATTCAGAATCTGACATATCCAGTGATGAAATTGATATTCAAAGCATTAAAACATCCGGTGATATTTTTTATAATAAAAAATTATCTGAAATTGGCGGAAAAAATTTGTTTTGCAAGGAGATAGAAGAAAGTCTTTTAACAAAAAAAATCGACATAGCAGTTCATTCTCTGAAAGATATGGCAGCAGAAGAGATACCAACTTTGAACATTGCTGCTTATATCGAAAGAAATGATCCTAGAGATGTATTTGTTAGTTTTAAACATTCAAATTTTAAAGAATTAAAAAATGGAGTTATGGGGTCAAGTTCTAGAAGAAGAGATCTTCAGCTAAAATTAATTAACAAAGATGTTGTAGTTAAAAATATTAGAGGAAACATCGATACTAGGATTCAAAAATTAAAAGATGGTTTATACGATGGGATTATTCTTGCTTTAGCGGGAATTAAAACTTTAAAATTAGAGCGAAATATAAAACACATCTTTTCAACTGAAGAGATGATACCTGCTGTTGGTCAAGGTGTTATCGCCGTTCAGTGTCGTAAAGATAATTTAAGTATTATTAAACTTTTAAAAAAAATTAATAACGAAGAAACTAGGCAATGTGCTATAGCGGAACGTAGTCTTCTTAAAACATTAAGTGGTGATTGCGATACAGCAGTTGGTGGCTTAGCAACAATACAAAGTAATGAACTCATTTTATCAGCGCAACTTTTTTCTGATAAGGGAGATCAAGATTTTGTTTGTGAACTGAAAGGCAAAAGAGAAGATGGAGTAAGATTAGGAAAAATAGTAGGAACAGAACTTTTAAAAAAAGCAGGAAACAGTTTTAAAAAAAAATGAATATATTAATTACAAGACCATTAATGGATGCAGAAGATTTAATGGAGAAACTTTTTGCTTACGGACATAAGATTATCCATCTACCAACTTTACAAATTTCTGCCGTGAAAATAGAACTAGTTAATTCAGATAATTTTGATGCTTTTGTTTTTACTAGTACAAATGCAGTTAGAAATCTTAAACTAACTAACACAAATAAAAATTTACATTGTTTTTGTGTAGGTTCGATTACAGAAAAAATTGCACGTCAGTCAGGTTTTATAAATACCTCATCTGCTGGGGGAACAGTAAATGCGTTAAAAAACTTAATAATGATATCAGACAAAGTTAGTACAAACTCAAATCTTGCTTATTTTTGTGGTGATAATATTTCTTATGATCTTGATCTAGAATTAATAAGAGAGGGCTTCAAAATAAAAAAAATTATAAATTACTCCTCTAAGATTATCAGCGATCTAAATAATGAAAATAAAAGATTAATAGAAAATTACCCACCTGATCTTATTTATATTTATTCAGCTAGAAGTGCCGAAAGTTTTATAGCGATAGTGAAAAACTATGGGTTAAACCCATTAGTGACACAATCAACTGTTATGTGTATAAGTAAAAAAGTAGCAAATATTTTTAAGTCGCAAGGATGGGAAAAAATTGAAATATTTATTCCTGGAGATGAAATGATGAAATTGAAAGACTTAAATTAATGAATATACTAGAAAATTTTAAAGATTTATTTCTAGAAGTTTGGAAGAATGGAGTTTCAGGAATAAATATTTCTGAAATAATTATTGCTTTAGCAATTTTTATTTTTTTTCTTTTTTTAAGAGGAGTATTCTCTAAATTTGTTGTTAAGAGATTAGAAAAGTATGTTTTAAAAACAACAAATAAGTTTGATAATTCTTTAGTTTTTTCAATGGAAGGCCCAGCAAAGTTCTTCCCAATCGTTCTTGGTTTTTTTGTTTCCACAAGTTTTTTGACCGTTGAAAGTAATGTTGTTGATATAATTAATAGATCTTTAATTACAATTTTAATCTTTTGGTCTTTTCATCAAATTATTGGTCCGTTTTCAGTAGTCATTAAATCTGTAGGAAGTTTACTTTCCAGAGATTTAATTAATTGGATTATTAAAGCGATAAAGGTTTTAATTTTAATATTAGGAGCTGCTGCTGTATTAGAACTTTGGGGAATAAAAATTGGCCCAATTATTGCGGGACTAGGCTTATTTGGGGTTGCTGTTGCATTAGGGGCACAAGATTTATTTAAAAATTTAATTTCAGGAATATTAGTATTAGTAGAAAGAAGATTTCAAGTTGGTGATTGGATATTTGTAGATGGAGTAATAGAAGGGACAGTTGAAGGTATTGGTTTTAGATCAACGGTAGTAAGAAGATTTGATAAATCGTTAGCTACAATTCCAAATTTTCAATTTGCAGAGAAAGCAGTGATTAATAATTCACAAATTACGAATCGAAGAATTAATTGGATAATTGGAGTAGAATATCGAACAACGGGCGAACAATTAAAAAACATTAAAGATCAAATAGAAAATTACATAAGAAAAAATAAAGATTTTGCTGTGAATGAAAATGCGATTTTATCTGTTAAGATTGATCAATTTGCTGCTAGCTCAATTGATATAAAACTAATATGTTTTACTCAAACTAAACAGTACCAAGAATGGATGAGTGTTAAAGATACTCTTGCAATGGAAATAAAAAATATTGTTGAAAAAAATAAAGCTTCTTTTGCTTTTCCCAGTACATCAATTTATGTGGAAAAAAATTAATGAATTCTATTCTTATTTTATTTAATGACATAGTTAGACTTTATATTTGGATTCTAGTTATTAATGCAGCAGCAAGCTGGTTAGTAGCTTTTAACGTTATTAATACAAACAATCGATTTGTATACTCAGTATTAGAAATTTCCCATAAACTCACAGATCCACCCTTAAGGCTCATTAGAAATTTTATGCCAAATCTAGGTACGGTAGATATTTCACCGATAGTGCTTATTTTAGCTCTAGTTTTTTTAAGAAATTTTATTAATGAAATATTCTATAAAGTTGCACTTTAAGAATGATATTGGATGGAAAAAAAGAAGCAGCATTATTAAGAGCAGAGATTAAAAAAGAAATTTTAGAAATTAAAAAAAAAACTGATAAATCCCCAGGCTTATCTGTCATTCTAATTGGTGATTTTGCTCCAAGTCAAATTTATGTAAAAAATAAAGAAAAAAACTCTAAAGAAGTTGGAATTACTTCTGAGGTTATTAAATATTCAAAAGAAGTTAAAGAATCAGAAATTTTAGGAAAAATTGAAGAACTTAACAACAAAGATAACGTTTCTGGAATTCTTGTTCAATTACCTTTGCCAGCTCATATTAGCAAAGAAAAAGTCGTAAATGCAATTAAACCTTCAAAGGATGTAGATGGATTCCACCCAATCAATGTTGGAAATCTTTCGTTGGGATATAAATCTATAATTCCCTGTACGCCTTTGGGATGTTTATTATTAATTAAAAGTGTAGAAAAAAATTTAACAGGTAAACATGCCGTTATAATTGGAAGGTCCAACTTAAATGGAAAACCTATGGCGCAACTTCTTCTTAAAGAAAACTGCACAGTTTCAATTGTCCATTCAAAAACTAAAGATTTAAAATCAGAGTGTCAGAAAGCTGACATTTTAATTGCGGCAGTCGGTGTTGCAAATTTAGTTAAAGGAGACTGGGTAAAAAAAGATTCTATCATTATCGATGTTGGCATAAATAAAGTTGCAGATAAAATATTAGGAGATGTTGACTTTGAACAAGTTAAAGATAAGGTAAAAGCCATAACCCCAGTACCCGGAGGTGTGGGCCCAATGACTATTGCTTGTCTTTTAAAAAATACTTTAGAATGTTTTAAAGGTCGTTAGATTTTTTACTATCTATTTTAAGATACTTACTATTCCTAAATCTTATAACAACTGTCGCTATAGACACGATTAATATTGCAAGAGCGATATAAATTAAGTTTGCAGGGTCGCTGTTTTTATCCTGAAGAATTATATATCTGGCAAGAGCAGTAATTGCGATTACAAGAGGATAAGTAATTCTTACCGATCTAGTCTCCCAATATGACCTGACTAAACCAAGAACCTCTATATAAATAAACATCAATAATAAATCAGCTAAACCAACAGTTTGTGTTTCATACATGACTGACAACTCTACAAAGAATGCAATTATTGTTGCAACTAAAACTGCAAGCACTGCAACTAGTTGTATGTTTCGAATCGCTGAGTTCATTAGAAGAATCGTATCAGACTTTTAAGATTTATTTAACTGTTTTGAGTGGAATTTAATAAATTTTTCTATTTTGATTTTATTAAATGTCTCATTTTCTTCAAATGATACCCGTTTCATCGAATAAGCATTGCTAGATGTCCTTCTAGACATAATTGTTATATTACCTTTGTAAACTTTAAGAACGACAACGCCATTAACTTTACTTTTATTTTTGTCAATAATTTTTTGAAAATTGATCCTTTTTTTTGAAAACCAGTATCCATTATAAACAAGCTCAGCATATGCTGGCATGATTCTTTCTTTTTTGTGCATTGTTTCTTTGTCCAAGGTCACTGATTCCATAGCTCTATGAGCATCATATAATATTGTTCCTCCTGGTGTTTCGTAAACACCTCGTGATTTAATGCCTATAAATCTATTCTCAACTAGATCGACCCTACCCACTCCATTTTTTCCTGCAATTTGATTTAATTTTTCCAATAAGTTTGATGGGCTAAGTTTTTTTCCATTAACTGAAATAGGTTCACTATTTTTGAAACCAATTTTAACAATTGTCTTTTTATTTGGTGCTTTTTCTGGGGAAACCGTTCTTTGAAAAATAAATTCTGGAGCTGAATTTTTAGGGTCTTCTAAAGCCTTACCTTCAGTTGAAGTATGAAAAAGATTGTCATCTACAGAGAAGGGGGGTGCTCCTTTTTTATCTTTAGGTATTGGAATATTATTTTTCTTAGCATATTTAATTAAATCTGTTCTAGAAGCTAAGTTCCACTCTCGCCATGGTGCAATAACTTTTATTTTTTTTCCAAAAAAAGCATATCCTAATTCAAATCTAACTTGATCATTTCCTTTACCTGTCGAACCGTGAGACACAGCATATGCACCATATTTTTTTGCTATTTCAATTTGTCTTTTTGCTATTAAAGGTCTTGCTATAGAGGTACCTAGTAAATAAGCACCTTCATACAATGCGTGTGCTCTTAACATAGGAAAGACGTAGTCTTTAACAAAAATATCTTTAAGGTCTTCAATAATTATTGTTTTAACACCAAGTCTTTTAGCATTTTTAATAATTTTTTTTTTATCAATAACTTGCCCAATATCAGACGTGTAAGCAATAACTTCTGCTTTATAGTTTTCTTGCAACCATTTTAAAATTATCGAAGTATCGAGGCCACCAGAGTAGGCTAGAACTATTTTTTTCATCAATTAATTAACTACAATTTTTTTTTGCTGTTTCATACGCTTTAGAAAAACCTATCATTGAATAATGGTCTACTGTTTGCGACCCTTTAGGCTCATTAGCTATAAGCATTATGTTTGATGCTTTTTTCATAAGTTTTATAAATTTTCTCTCTCGCTTTTCATCAGCTATCCAAGCGAAATTTTCTTTAGAAAAAAAAGCATAATTATTTCTACCTGACTTTGCTTTTACAGTAGACGTTTTATAAACATATCCACTAGTGACACTAACCTCATTTTTTATATTTTCTTGAGGCCTAAAAGTCACGAATAGTTTTGATGATTCCCTCTTAAAATTTTTTGGCGATCTTGTTTTAGGCTTTGATTGCGCAAAACAAATTTTACCCTGTTCGGTAGTTGCTGTAAAAACCTGCCAGTCTTTGAATGTTCCACTAGAGACTGGATTGGCCGCAAAGGTTTTTTGAGTAAATGAAATAATGGCTAATATTAAAAATATTTTTTTTAAGTTCATAACAAAATTTTTATACTAAATTAAATTAATTTCAATGTTTTGACGGCTACGGTGTAGGATTAGGATTATTTGAGTGGATTAAATTAATTTTCTCAATGATTTCATCGCTAAGTTTGATATCAGCAGTTCCAATATTTTCTTTAAGTTGTTCCATAGTTGTTGCTCCAATAATATTACTCGTCATAAAAGGTCTTGAGTTAACAAAAGCGAGGGACATTTGAGTTAAAGTAAACCCATTTTCTTTTGCTAATTTGTAATAATCATCAACTGCTTTTTTTGCATTATCTTCTTTATATCTAGTCCAGAAATCTCCAAATAGACCAATTCTAGAATTTTTTGGTATTTGATTGTCTCTATACTTTCCTGAAAGATAACCTATTGCTAATGGCGAATAAGCTAATAGACCAACTTTTTCTCTACAGGAAATTTCAGACATTCCAATATCATAGGCTCTATTCAATAAGTTATAAGGGTTTTGTACGGAAACTATTCTTGGAAGGTTTAGTTGTTCTGCTACTTCTAAAAATTTAGATAATCCCCAGGGTGTTTCATTTGAGATTCCGATATATTTAATTTTACCTTGATCAACAAATTTTTTTAAAGCTTTTAAAACAGACTCAAGGTCATTCCATTTTCCTTCAACGGAATCATGTTCATAATTTCTTTTGCCAAAATAATTAGTATTTCGTTCTGGCCAATGTAACTGGTAGAGATCGATATAATTAGTCTGTAATCTTTTTAGACTCCCATCAATAGCTTTACCCACATTTTCTTCAGTATAATTTCCGCCACCGTTTCTTATCCACTCAACTCCCGGACCAACCATTTTAGTTGCTAAGATAATTTTTTCTCTTTTTTTACTTTTAATAAACCAATTCCCAATAATCTCTTCTGTTTTACCCTGTGTTTCTTGTCTTGGTGGAACAGCATAAACCTCTGCTGTGTCAAAAAAATTTACACCTTGCTCAAAAGAATAATCCATCTGTTCAAAGCTTTCTTCTTGGGTGTTTTGTTCACCCATATTCATTGTCCCAAGACAAATTAAACTCACATCTATATTTGTATGGCCTAACTTTTTAAATTTCATAATATTTAATTACTTGATTTCTATTTAATACTAAAGACTTATTT
>Ga0307986_10002486_pt1 | contig 13197 bp, 15 predicted proteins | sample EllFjometageno82_FD_203170 | JGI IMG/M metagenome (GOLD analysis project Ga0307986, IMG submission 203170) | Marine microbial communities from Ellis Fjord, Antarctic Ocean - #82 | ecosystem: Environmental > Aquatic > Marine > Unclassified | place: Southern Ocean | collected 2014-10-09
AAAGATAAAATTAGTGAACTACTTGCTCAAGCAGAAGAAAATTCAAAAAATAGTGACATTACAGATCAAAATAAATACTTGGTTGATCAAAAAATTGATGTACTAAAAACTCTTAATTAAGAATTTCTTTTACTTTTTCTTTAACATCTTTGTACACATGTAGCTTAAAGTCTACAACTAGGTCAGTTATATTTTCAAGATTAATCCATTTCCACTCACAAAACTCTGGATTTTTAGTTTTGATATTAATTTCACTATCTTGTCCTAAAAATTTCATTACGAACCATTTTTGTTCCTGACCTCTGTATTTACCTTTCCAAATAATACCCAATAAATTTTTTGGTAACTCGTAAGAGTTTAATCCATCTAGTTCTTTAATTAGCTCTACATTCTTTATACTGGTTTCTTCTTCTAATTCTCGGTAAGCAGCAGTTAAATAGTCCTCACCCTTATCAACGCCACCTTGAGGCATTTGCCAAAAATTTTTTTGATTGTCTATTCTTTTAGCAACAAAAACCTTATTATCTTTATTCAACACAATAATTCCAACTCCACTTCTAAGGGGTAAACTTGTATTTTCGTTTGTCATTTATCCGTTAAGAAGTTTAATAGCAAAATTTAATTGATTATCTGTTTCAGAATTAAATTTAAAATCCTCTGATCCTTCTATAATTTCAATATCTGGTGTTACACCTATTTCAGAAATAGATTTTCCAGAAGGAAGGTAGTATTTTGCGATAGTCAATCTAATAGCACCTCTGTTTTTTAATGGAATTATTGACTGAACTGAACCTTTTCCATAACTATTTTCTCCAAGTATAATAGCTCTTTTATGATCTTTTAAAGCACCTGCTACTATTTCTGATGCTGATGCTGATCCATAGTTAATAAGTACAATTAATGTTTTCCCATTTGTTATATCACCTTTGCTAGCAAACCATTTTCTATTCTCTGAAATTTTTCGACTTTTAGTTGATACAATCTCACCATTTTCTAAAAAGAAATCAGAAATTTTAATCGCTTGAGAAAGTAAACCACCAGGATTATTTCTCAAATCTAAAATATATCCCTTTAATTTTTTTTCTTTATTGAGTTTTGTGATTTTTTCTTTGATTTGTTTACTACTATTTTCATTAAAAGAAGTCAGTCTAATATAGCCAATGCTATTATCAATGAGTTTAGATTTAACAGATTGAACCTGAATAACTTCTCTTGTTATATTGAAGATTAATGCTTTTTTGATACCACGTCTTCTAACGGTTATTTTAATACTAGATCCTACAGATCCTCTCATCAAATCGACAGCATCCATTAATGATTTACCTTGCACCTGTACATCATCAATTTTTACAATATAGTCTCCCGCTTTTAATCCTGCTTTTGAAGCTGGAGTATTGTCGATAGGAGAGATCACTTTTACCACACCTGCTTCCATACCAACTTCAATTCCAAGGCCACCAAACTTACCACTTGTTTCAGTCTGCATACCCTCAAAACTTTCAGGGGTCATATATGCAGAATAGGGATCTAGAGATTGTAACAATCCATTTATTGCGGCATCCATAATTTTGGATTGATCTGCTTCATCAACATACTCTTTATTGATTTTTTCAAGGACTTCACCAAATAAATCTATCTTTTTATATATATCAGAATTTTCAGAAAAACTCTTTCCAAAAAAAGATATAGATATAATAATAAAAAATAATAATTTTTTCATTAGATTTATATCATTACTTTTTCTTTAGGAATAAGTTCTGACCATATTTTTTCAAGCTCATAAAATTTTCTTTTATCAGGATTAAAAATGTGGACAATTAAATCAATACCGTCAACTAGCTTCCAATCTAAACTTTCTTTTCCTTCTATCTTAGAATTTTTAACTCCATTATTTTTTAGTTTTTCTAAAACCTGTTCGGATAAAGCCTGAATATGTCTCGAAGAAGTTCCGCTTGCTATAATCATATAGTCTGCCATTGAGCTTTTATTCTTAAGATCTATGGCAATTATGTCTAAGGCTTTATTGGAATCCAATGTGTCTAATATGATACTTTTAAGATCTATATTTTTTTGCATTAATTAAATAAACCTTATCAAACTTTCCTTAATTGAGAAGATGAAATATTGACCTTTTTAAAATTAATAAATGTCAGGCTTTTTTTATTTGTTTTGGTAAATGTCACTGACTTTAAAGATTTGGCTTTATAGCCTTGACGATCAAAAACAAGGATATTGCACTCTTTTATAATAGACTTCCATTTATACCATTTATGAAAACTAATGAGATTGTCAGCGCCCATAATGAAATATATTTCAAATTTTTTGTCTTTATTTAAATATTTAATTAAATCAATCGTTCTATTAGAGGTTATTTTATCTTCATAAAATTTCACTTTAATAAAATTATTTTTACCTATTAATTTTTTAGCAAATTGTGTTCTGCTACTTAAATTAGAGCTGCTTTCTTTTTTAAATGGATTTTGTTTTGTAATTGCCCAAATAATATTTTTTAGTTTAAATCTTCTTTGGGCTTGTACAGATATTTCCAAGTGTCCTTTATGCGCAGGATCAAAAGTACCTCCTAAAATACCAATTCTAATTTTATGTAATTTTAATTTATTTTCGAATTTGACCATTACTGACTATCTCATATTTATAAGAAACAAGTTGCTTCAAGCCTACAGGACCTCTAGGTGGAAGGGTATTTGTCGAAATGCCAACCTCTCCCCCAAAACCAAACTCACCACCATCGGCAAATTGTGTTGATGTATTATGCATTGCAATTGAACTTTTAACATTTTTTAAAAATTTTTGAGCAGTTTTTTTATTTTTAGTAACTATAGAATCAGTGTGCATAGTGCCATATTTATTAATATGATTAATTGCAGATTCACAATTTTTAACAGTTTTCACTGATACAATAGATGCTAAGTATTCAGTAGACCAATCCTTTTCTTTCACAGGATATATCTTTCCTTTATAATATTTCTTTAAAAAACTATCTCCATAAATTTTACAATTATTTTCTTCAAGTTTTTTTAAAACAGGATTGCAAAATTTTTTAACAATTTTTTCATGAAGTAAAATTGTTTCTGTGGCTCCGCAAATACTAGTATTTCTCATTTTGGCATTATATATAATATTTATAGCCATTTTTAATTCCGCATCTTTGTCAATAAAAGTATGACAGAGACCTTCTAAGTGTCCAATGATAGGTACACTTGAGAGTGCTTGTACTTTTTTGACTAAATTTTTCCCTCCCCTTGGTATAATTATATCAATATAGTCTCTCATTTTTGAAAGCATAAAATCTACCAATCTTCTATCTTTTGAGTCTATAAACTGGATAAAGTCTTGATTGACTTTATTTTCTTTAAGAGCCTTTCTAAACAATTTAACTAAAATTTTATTTGTATTTATAGTTTCTGAACCACCTTTTAAAATTACTGCATTGCCAGATTTGAAACATAGACTGGAAACATCAGATGTAACATTTGGTCTGCTCTCATATATGGCTCCAATAACCCCCAGGGGTATTGATACTCTATTAATTTTTAAACCGTTGGGTCTACTCCATTTTTCCAAAACATTATCAACAGGATCTTTCAGTTTAGCAATATTATTTACAGAATTTTTTATGTTTTTTAATTTCTTTTGATTAATAGTCAGTCTATCAATTATATTATTTTTCAGCCCTTTTTTTATGGCTAATTTCACGTCTTTTACATTTGCTTTAAGTATAAAGTTTTTTTCTTTATCTAATAATAAAGCGTATCTTTTTAAAACTTTATTTTTAATTTTGGTATTAATCTTTTTAAGAGATGCCTTTCTGGCTTTTTGTCCTATTAAATTCATATATTTACTCATTTATATCTCCACCATATCATCTTTATGAACCACTTCGGATTTTGTAATATAACCCAATAATTTTTCAATTTCTTTTGAATGATGACCCATAACCTTTAAAATTTCATCAGATGAGAAAGAGCTTAAGCCTCTAGCAAACTCAGAATTTTGTTTATCTAAAATTTTTATATGATCGCCTTTTTTAAATTTTCCAGATACTTTTTTAATTCCCGCAGCTAACAAGCTTTTACCATTAGAAAGTGCCACTTTAGCACCATCATCAATAATAAGTTCTCCTTTAGGCGAAACAGATCCTATTATCCATTTTTTTCTAGCGTCTAATTTAGAAATTTTAGGTAAAAACCATGTGCCGTTATTATTTTTAATTATATGTTTAATAGGTCTGGACAACAAACCATTAGCTATTACCATTTTACATCCTGATAGCTGGCATATCTTTGCAGCATCAATTTTAGTTTTCATTCCACCCGTTCCGTATTCACCAATACTTTTGGTTGCAATTTTTTCTATATCTTTATTAATATTTTTTATTTCTTTTAATAATTTAGCATTTTTATAAATTTTTGGATTTTGAGTGTAAAGACCATTAACATCAGAAAGAAGAATTAGTGAGTCAGCACCAGATATTTGAGCTACTCTAGAAGCTAATCTATCATTATCACCATATTTAATTTCTGAAGTTGCTATGGTGTCATTTTCATTAACAATGGGAACAAAGCCTAATTGAAATAAATTATCAAACGTTCTTTTAGCATTTAGAGCCCTTCTTCTTTGTTCAGTATCTTCTAGTGTAAGTAAAATTTGTGAAATATTTATTTTTTGTTGGACAAATGTTTCTGAAAATAAATTCATAAGCTCAATTTGTCCAATTGATGCTACCGCTTGGCTTTTATCAATTTTAATATTTTTTTTAGCTATATTCAGTTTTTTACAGCCCATAGCAATAGCACCTGAGCTTACAATAATTACTTTTTTATTTTCTTTAATTAGTTCCTGAATATCTTTGGCAAATTCTAAAAGCCATTTTTTTCTAATTTTATTATTGTTATCTACCAATAGAGATGAACCAATTTTGATTACAATTATTTTAGAATTCCTAAGATACATATGCAAGTAATTTGGCTTTAACTTTTGATATAGATACCTTATCTAATGTTGAAAGTGTTATTACTTCAGAGTCTTTATCTTTTGAAAAATTCTTCACTATTTCATTAACTATTTCTTGGTCTAATAAATCTGTTTTATTTAATACAATTATTTCTTTTTTTTCAAGGATCTCTTTGCTGTAGCTACTAAGCTCTTTTTTAACTTGTTGGTATGCTTTTTCAATATCTTCATCTGTAATATCTATTAAATGCATCAAAGTTTTGCATCTTTCTATATGTTTTAAAAATTGAATCCCAAGACCCACACCCTCATGAGCACCTTCAATTAGCCCAGGTATGTCAGCTAGAGTTATTTCCTTATCATCATAAGTTGCAACACCAAGGTTTGGATTTAAAGTGGTAAACTTATAATTTGCTATCTTTGGTGTGGCATTTGTAATGGCTGCTAATAAACTGGATTTACCAGCATTGGGCAATCCTACAATACCAACATCAGCAATAGTTTTTAACTGAAGCCAAATTATATACTCTTCACCTGTTGCACCTTTTGTAAATTTTGTTGGAGTCCTATTTGTAGAACTTTTAAATCTCGTATTTCCAAGACCGCCTTTACCACCTTTGGCAACAACAAATTCTTCACTTTCTTTTTTAAAGTCATAAATTAAAGTTTTATTATCCTCTTCAAAAACCTGAGTACCTATTGGAACTTTTAAAAATAAATCATCTCCTCCATGACCAGTACAGTTTTGTCCAGAACCATTCACTCCTCTGCCGGCTTTATGATGTTGTTGAAACCTATAATCGATAAGCGTATTTAAATTTCTTTCTGATCTTAAGAGTATAGAGCCACCTTTACCACCGTCTCCACCATCAGGTCCACCGTATTCAATAAATTTTTCTCTTCGGAAACTAGGAGACCCATGGCCTCCATTACCAGCCTTTACATAAATTTTAACCTGATCAAGAAACTTCATAATACAACTGTTAGTTTTTAATTGTACTACTAATTAGGTTTTACTGAAACGAATGTTCTATCTGATTTGCCTTTTTTAAAGACCACTTTTCCTTCAATGACAGAAAAAATAGAATGATCTCTGCCCATACCCACATTTTCACCAGGAAAAATTTTTGTTCCTCTTTGTCTAACAATTATATTTCCAGGAATTACTACCTCTCCACCGTATTTCTTAACGCCAAGTCTACGACCAGCACTATCTCGTCCGTTTCTCGATGATCCACCAGCTTTTTTTGTTGCCATAATTATCTAATTTATTTATTTGCTACTTTAGTGTCTACCTTTTTAGTAGTTACTTTAGTTGCTTTTTTTTTAGTTACAATTTTAGTTTCTGCCACAACTTTTACTTTTTCAGTTTTTTTAGTAGGCTTAACCATTTTTTCTGCTTCAGATAGAACTTTACCATCTTTAGAAAAAATTTTGCTAATTCTTATTAATGAATATTGCTGCCTGTGACCATTTTTTCTTCTAGAATTTTGTCTTCTTCTTTTTTTGAAAATTAATATTGTTCTGTTTTTTCCATTTTCAACAAGGTCCGCTTCAACTTTTGCACCACCAACTGTTGGTGAGCCAACTTCGATATTTTTATCATCTCCATAGGCTAAAATTTCTTTAAATTCTATCTTAGTCTCAAGCTTAGAATCCTCTAATCTTTCAATTTTAAGAATTTCTCCAGCCTTAACCTTGTATTGTTTTCCACCGGTTTGTATGATTGCGTATGACATTGTTTAATCTATTTTTTATAATCTGCAATATAGTCTGGAGCAAATTATAGTCAAGTCCGAATAAGCTAGAAATTGTCCTTTAAATCCCTCAATTTTGAAAAATTTTTTACATTGGACGATCTAAGAAAAATATTACATTCTAATTCATCTTTAATAGTAGAGGGAATAGTCGATAGTCCAGATTTTAATTTTATTTTTATATCATTTATTTTATTTTTGAGATTTTCATTATTCTCATCGTTAGCTATACAAAATTTTGAATTTTGCAGTGTATATTCATGGCCACAAAAAACTTTTGTATTTTTTGGCAACATTTTTAACTTCTTCAATGAATCAAACATCTGATCATATGTTCCTTCAAATATTCTACCACAACCTAAAGAAAAAAGAGTATCTCCCGTAAAAACTGCTTCATCCTTATGAAAATAAAAACATATATGACCAAGTGTATGACCTGGAATATGGATTATTTTTGCTTCAAAATTTTTATGTATCCATATTTCTTGATCATCTACCAATATATCTATTCCAGGAATTCTTTCTTTATCCCCCTGATATCCAATAACACTTGCTCCATATTTTTTTTTTAATTTTTGATTTCCCCCCACATGATCATAATGATGATGTGTATTTAATATAAATTTTAATTTAATTTGGGTATTTTCTAGATATTTAATAACAGGATCAGCCTCACTAGGGTCAACCACACAAGCAATATTACTTTCCTCATCAATTATTAAGTAAGAATAATTATCTTGCAGGCAGGGTATTATTTTAATCTTCATTTATTTTTCAATTAAAAAAATGCCTAACTCTGCTGATAGGTTTTTTATATTAAGATTTGCTTCGTTAATAGATGAGATTTTTTCATTATGAAGAGCCAATGCTTTATCTAATTTAATATCTCTCTCATTGCAAAATTTATAAAAGTCTTTGATCGTACACATATGTAAATTAGGAGTATTATACCATTCATCAGGCAAATTTTTTGTAATAGGCATTGTTCCCTTAATTAACAAGTGCAGTCTCACTTTCCAAAACCCAAAATTTGGCACAGTAACAATGGCCTTTTTTCCTACTCTTAATAGCTCTTGAATAACTATTTCTGGATTTAGGAAAGCTTGAAGTGTTTGACTTAATATTACAAAATCAAAAGAGCTGTCTGGAAATTGGGAAAGATCTTTTTCAGCATCTCCTTCGATTACAGTCAGGCCTTTGCTTACGCATTTTTGAGAATTTTCTTTCGAAATCTCTATTCCTCTTATGTCTATTTCTTTATTATTCTGTAAAAATTGAATTAATGTTCCATCTCCACAGCCAACATCTAAAACTCTTGTGTTTTTTTCAATAAAGTCTGAAATTATTTTAAATTCTTGTTTCATTTATAATTTTTTGCATATGAGTTGTTAACATAATCTTTTAAAGTGTTTAAAAATTCAGGAACATTGAGAAGAAATGAATCGTGTCCTTTATCAGATTCAATTTCAACAAATGCAACATCTGCACCTATCGCATTTAAAGCTATAACAATTTCTTTATTTTCAGAAGTTGGGTAAAGCCAGTCAGAGGTGAATGATATAACTAGAAATTTAGTTTTAGTTTTTTCGAAGGCTTTTGATAAATTCCCATTATATTCTTTTGTTAGATCAAAGTAATCCATAGCTCTTGTGATGTATAAATAGCTATTAGCATCAAACCTATCAACAAATACACTTCCTTGGTGTCTTAAATAACTTTCTATTTGGAAATCTGCATCAAAGCTAAATTTTAAGTCGTCTCTTTCTTGTAATTTTCTTCCAAACTTTTCTTGTAAGCCATTTTTAGATAAATATGTTATGTGAGCAGCCATTCTTGCAACAGATAATCCTTTATCGGGGTTTTTATTTTGATTTGCATAATCTCCATTCATCCAATTTGCATCAGCCATTATAGATTGTCTACCAAGTTCATTAAAAGCAATATTTTGAGCCGAATGACTTGAAGTACAAGCAATTGGAATTGCTATTTTTGCCTTGTTAGGAAAGTTACTTATAAATTGAAGAACCTGCATTCCACCCATAGATCCACCCATGACTGCAAATAATTTTTCAATTTTAAAAAAATTTAAAAGATTGTATTGAGCATTTACCATATCATTTATTGTGATAATGGGGAAGGTAGTTCCATAAACTTTATTTGTATCAGTATTAGTATTGCTAGGACCAAAAGAACCTAAGCACCCACTAATTACATTTGCACAAATTATGAAATATTTATCAGTATCTATAGCCTTGCCTGAACCTACAGCATAAGACCACCAACCTTCTTTTTTAGTTATTGGATTTATTCCAGATACAAATTGATCACCAGTTAGTGCATGAAATATTAATATAGCATTATCTTTCTTTTCATTAAGAGAACCATAGGTTTCATAAGCTAAAGGGAAATTATTAATAGTTTTTCCACAATCTAATTTTAATGGTTTATTAATTATTAAAGTTTTTATATTTAAATTTTGATTCATAAATATTAGCTAAAAATGAATTGTGAGAGAAAAAAACATATTTAGCGGTTTTTTTTAAGCGCTCGCAATTCAGTTAAATCAGCGCATAATTTTTGTACTAGATAGTATTTCCTATGTCAATTTTTTTAAAAAATCACTTATTCTGTATGAAAGTTCGATATTTTATTTATAAGTTTACTAAAATGACAATTCCAAAGTTTAAAATATTTAAAATACAAGCCTACAAGCCAGGCAAGTCAAATATAGACAAAATTAGTAATATTATCAAATTATCCGCAAACGAATCAGCGCTAGGTGTCAGCTCAAAAGTGAAGAAAGTTTTGACTAATAAAAATTTAATTTTATCAAAATATCCAGATAGTGATTCAAAAATTTTAAGAAAAAAAATTTCAAAAGAATTTAATCTTGATTTTAATAAGACTATTTGTGGAGCGGGCTCTGATGAAATTATTCAGATGATTTGCCAGTTATATTTAAAACCGTCTGATGAGGTGATTGTTCCGCAATATAGCTTCTTAATGTATAGAATCTATGCACAAATTGTTGGTGCAAGAGTTATTTTTTCAAAAGAAAAAAACTTTAAAGTTTCAATATCAGAAATAATTAAAAAAGTTACAAAAAAAACAAAAATAGTTTTTATTGCAAACCCTAATAATCCAACTGGTACTTATTTAACAAAATTAGAGTTATTAGAATTAAGAAAAAAATTAAAAAAAAATATTTTATTAGTTTTGGATGATGCATATTTTGAATATATGAAAAATAAAGATTATAAATCAAGTTTAGATTTATTTAAAAATAAAGAAAATGTAATTGTAATTAGAACATTTTCTAAAATTTATGGGTTAGCCTCTTTGAGAGTTGGCTGGGGCCACGCCTCACAAAAAATTATTAATGCAATGAATATAATCAAGCCACCGTTTAATGTAAATTTATTAGCACAAACTGCAGCAGTCGAAGCTTTAAAAGATAAAGATTTTATTAATAAATCTGTAAAGCATAATATTATTGAAGCAAATAAAATAAAAAATATTTTAGAAAAATTAAATATCTTCTCTAATGAGGTTACGGGTAACTTTTTATTATTAAACTTCGATAGATGTAGATTTTCAGCTAAATATGTTTTTAATAAATTACAATCAAAAGGAATTATATTAAGATCTACAGAAGATGGATATAATATCAAAAATAAATTAAGATTAACGATTGGCTCTAAAAAAGAAAATATAAAACTTATAACAGCAATTAAGGTTATATTTAATTAACTATGAAAAATATTTTGATTATAGGGTGTGGTTTAATTGGTTCTTCATTATTAAGATCAATAGTTGATAAAAAAATAGTTAAAAAGATATTTATTTATGAAAAATCTAAATCAAATATTTTAAAGATTAAAAAATTAAAGTTACCATGTGAATTTATAAGTGACTTCAAAAAGACTATTCCAAATTTAGATTTAATAATATTTTGTACTCCATTAGGGGAATATGAAAAAATAATTTTAAAAATCAATCGATACTTATTGCCCAAAACTATCATTACAGATGTTGGATCTTCTAAAGAAAAGTCTATGGAATTGGTTAAGAAAAAATTAAAAAAAGGAATTTTTTGGACATCCAGTCATCCAATTGCAGGATCAGAAGTTAGTGGTCCTGAACATGGTGTAAAAAATTTATTTATTAATAAGTGGTGCGTATTAATAAAAGAAAAAAATACCAATAGGAAACATCTTGCGGTGCTAAGAAAATTCTGGAAAAAAATAGGTTCTAGAGTTGCAATTATGGATTCTCAAAAACACGATCAAGTTTTTTCTATGACAAGCCATTTACCTCATTTAATTGCGTATAACTTAGTTAAAACAGCAACAGATTTTGAAAAACAACAAAAGTATGACTTAATTAAGTTTAGTGCGGGTGGCTTGAGAGACTTTTCAAGAATTGCTGCATCGAATGAAATTATGTGGAGAGATATTTTTTTTAATAATCATAAAAATATTTCAGAAGTTATTGATCTATTTATTAAAAATTTATTATCATTTAAAAGGGATATTCAATTTAAAAATAATAAGTCTATTATTAAGAAATTAGCTGATACTAAAAAAGTTAGAAAAAAAATAATTAAATTGAAACAAGATACTAACAGACCAGATTTTGGCAGAAGTTAATAATTTATAGAAGATACTTGTTTTACTATCAGTTTTGTGGTTCTTTCAATTCTATCGATTGTTTCTTTTATAGGCATAATTAAAACCTTTCTTTCTGGACCATATGCATGAATTAATTTTTTAGAATTAATGCAGATAGCAACATGACCTTTCCAAAATATAATATTTCCTTTTTTAAATATTTTTTTTTTGATATTTTTTTTCGAATATCTTATTTGGTCCTTTGTATCCCTTGGATAAAATTTATCATTATAATAAAAAATTAATTGTAAAATGGCTGAACAATCAATTCCTCTATAAGTTTTGCCCCCCCAAATATATTTAGTATTTAAAAATAATTTTAGTATTTTTAAATAATTTTTTTCTACATGATTAATTTTTTTTATATTAGTTTTCTTAATCCACTTATCTTTCTCAAATTCTATAAAATTTTTATTTTCTTTAATTATTGAAATCTTCGAAGCAAAAGTTAAAAAATATTTTGTTTTTATTTTTGCTTTATTAAAAATATTAGCTTTTAAGACAAATATTTTATGTGTAGGTTTAAAGCTGTTTATATAATTTTTATTTTTTATATAGCCAATATAATTATCAAAAGAAGTTTTTATTTTTATCCAATTTTTATTCTTTGACAATATTTTGAATTTCTCTCCATATAATATTTGAGAACTCACTGGAGATTCTTGAGAAGATCTCTCATAAATATTCGTAAGTTTATTCTTAAAAAAAAAATTATTATTCATTTAGATTTAATTTGTCCTTTATTATCCAGAGAAAAACTAGAGAAGGAATCACCATTAATGAAGTAATAATAAAAAAAATAGCCCAATCATTATGAAGGTTTTCAGCGGTATTTAAAAACTCAAGTTTATCCACAACAAAACCAGAAAATGAAGAAAATATATTTTTTCCAAATGTGGCCAATGATGCCATTAAAGCATAATGGCTAGCAGTGTAAGTTCTATCAACCAAGATTGATACAAACGCCACAAAAACAACTGTTGAGATTGACTCTGTAATTTGATCAAGCACTACTGCTGTTGCAAAAAGAAATTCTGAATTTCCATACCACGCAAGAACAGAAAAAAGAAGGTTTGTTGATGCCATTAATAACCCCGCAATAATCATCGCTTTAATTAAGCCTGAACGTATCGCAAAGAAACTTCCAATTAAAGTGAAGCAAATTGTAACGATCCACCCATAACCACCAGAATAAATAGCAATTTGTTTTTTTGAAAATCCCATATCATCATAAAATACTATGGACATCTTTCCTAAAAACGCTTCTCCAATTTTGAAAAGAAATAAAAAAACTATAATGTAAATCCCAATTTTTGTGCCTTTACTTTTAAAAAAACTTATAAAGGGTCCACTTACAGTTCCTATTATCCATGCAATTTTTGTATTAAACGAACTAGATGAACCAAACTTAGAAAGTATTAATTGATCATTTTGTTGTTGTTGAATTTTTCTTTCGATTGAATATTTTTCACTGATAAACATCAACCCTATATTGCAGAGCACAATTAATATAGTCAGCAAAAGAAATGTTATTTGCCAATAATTTTCGTAACCTAATTTTTCAAAATAATCGGCTGTTAAGAATGCGATAACTTTACCAAGCTTGAATCCTGTATACCAACCTATAACCATAACGCCAGCACCTGCAGACATTGAGGCTCCATCAGCTTTATCAATTTGCTCAATTCTTAAAGCATCTGTTACAATATCTTGTGTGGACGAAGCAATTGCAATAATTAGGCCTACTAATCCGACTATCCATATATTTTCTTTAGGATCATTCAAACCCCATATAA
>Ga0307986_10002487_pt1 | contig 13195 bp, 10 predicted proteins | sample EllFjometageno82_FD_203170 | JGI IMG/M metagenome (GOLD analysis project Ga0307986, IMG submission 203170) | Marine microbial communities from Ellis Fjord, Antarctic Ocean - #82 | ecosystem: Environmental > Aquatic > Marine > Unclassified | place: Southern Ocean | collected 2014-10-09
AAATACCATCTGCAATTTTTCCTAGGCCGATTACAAGTAGTACAACCATTAGAATTGCAGCAATAATTTTATTTAGTTCAAACGAATCCATATAATTTTAATTATTTTGACATATAACATGATAATTAAAAAAATACTTAATTTTTAATTTTATAATTTTGCGTCTGTTAGACGCATAAAGTTGGTAATTTTACAATGGTAAAAACACTAATATTAATTCCTTCAAGAATGGCTGCAACCAGATTGCCAGGAAAGCCACTTCTAAAAATTAATAATTTATCTATTATTTCTCATGTTTTTAAAAGAGCAGAAGAAGCTGATATTGGTGAAGTAGTCGTTGCAACTGAGGATCAAGAAATACTTGAGGATGTTCTAAATAATGGAGGTAAGGCAATTTTAACAAATAAAAAACATAAAACTGGCACAGACAGAATTTTCGAAGCTTATAAAAAATTAGATATAAAAAATGTTGATTACATATTAAATCTACAAGGAGATGAACCTGACATTAATAAAAACGATATCATTAATCTAAATAATTTTATGATCAATCATAATGCTGAATTTGGAACAATGGGAGCAAAAATTAAAGATAATAAAATGTTAAATAATAAAAATGTTGTTAAAGTTGTTGTTGAAAATAAATTAGAAGAAAATAATTTTCCAAGAGCATTAAATTTTACTAGAGAGAATTTATCAACAGATAGTCAAAATATTTACCATCATATTGGAATTTACTCTTATAAAATGAGTGTATTAGAAGAATTTGTTAGCTTAGTTCAAACCAGTAATGAAAAAAAAAATAAATTGGAACAGTTAAGGGCCTTAGATAATAAATTAAAAATAAATGTAGCTTTAGCGAGTTCCTCTCCTATAGGGGTTGATACTGAAGAAGATTATCTAGCTATAAAAAAAATTATGGAATATAAAATATAAAATGAGTAAAATTTATATTCAAGGGACCTTTGGAGCCTACTCACACTTAGCAGCACTTGAAATTGAGCCTGATGCAGAAGTTATACCATGTAAAACTTTCGATGAGTGTTTTTTAAAAGTATCATCAGAAAGTGGTTCAAGATTAGTTATACCTGAGTCAAATCGGATTACAGGTAATATTGGAATAGAATATTTAATTTTTAAATATAGATTAAACATCTATTCAGAACATTTTCAAAAAATTGAACATAATTTATTGGGACAACCAGATAGTAGTTTAAAAGATATAAAAGATATTTTTTCTCATGCCCAAGCTCTATCTCAGTGTTCAAATTATATTAAAGAAAAAAATTTGATTGAACATGTTCGTGCTGACACAGCTGGTTCAGCAGAAGCAATTTCAAAGAATAAAATTAAAAGTGAAGCGGCAATTGCTTCATCACTAAGTGCAAAAATTTATAAACTTAAAATACTTTCTCCAAATATTGAAAATGAAAAGGGTAATGCAACTCGATTTTTAGTTATGGGTAAAGAAGTATCCCAACCAAATTTTGGAAATAAAAAATATATAACATCTTTTTTATTTAAATTAAAAAGTAAACCTGCTGCACTTTATCAATCCCTAGGTGGTTTTGCAATCAATGGTGTGAATCTTACAAAGCTTCAAAGTTACCCAGAGCAAAATTCATTTAAGTCATATTTTTTCTTGTGTGATCTGGATGGCCATATAGAAGATCCAAAAGTTCAAAAATCTTTGGAAGAATTAGGACTTCATTGTCAGGACTTTCACGTACTAGGTGTTTTTGAGGCAGACAAATTTAGAGAAAAATAACGTAGAAACTTATTGTAGATTAGAAAATATTACTGTTATAATAGTTTTGGAGGCTAGAGGTGAATACTGCTTGAACCCGACCAGATCCTAACGGAAGCAGTCGTAAAGACAGTTTTTCAGGTTTTAGTCTCCTTATTAAAATGAATAAAAATACAAAAGTTTTAGCCTTAAAATATAGACCTCAGACATTTGAGGACCTTATAGGACAAAATGTTGTCGCTGAAACAATATCTAATTCAATCAAAGCGAATAAAGTCCCTAATGCCTATCTTTTTACTGGGATTCGAGGAATCGGGAAAACTACTACGGCAAGAATAGTTGCAAAATCTTTAAATTGTTCAAATGGTATTGATCAACTTTGTAAAGAGGATCTCTGTGAAAATTGTTTAGCTATTTCAAATTCAAATCATATTGATGTACTGGAAATGGATGCAGCAAGTAAAACTGGTGTCGACGATGTAAGAGATCTTATTGAATTTTCTAGGTATGGCCCAACCACAGCTAAATATAAAATATTTATTATTGATGAAGTGCATATGCTTAGTAAGCAAGCATTCAATGCATTACTAAAAACTTTAGAGGAGCCACCTGAGTATTTAAAGTTTATTTTTGCAACTACAGAAATAAAAAAAATTCCAATCACTGTGGTTTCTCGTTGTCAAAGATTTGATTTATCCAGAATTAAGTCTTTAGAATTATTTGATTTTATTAAAAGGATTAAAGACAAGGAGAATGGGAATGCATCTGATGATGCTCTTAAATTAATCGTTAAAATTTCAGAAGGATCTGTTAGAGATGCTTTATCACTACTGGATAGGGCATTACTTACATTGGATAAAGACAAAGAGTTAGATTTAACTTCTGCACAAAAAATATTTGGTTATTTTGATAAATCTCAATTAATAAGTTTATTTCAACTTATATTTGAAGGTAAAGAAGCAGAAGTATTAAACATTTATAGAGAAATTTATAACCAAGGGGTAGAGCCCAAAATTTTTATAAATGATTTTTTAGAGCTTTTATACTATTTTAAAAATATTGAATCTTTAAAAATTGATGGTACAAATTTTTTATTAAACGATGAAGAGTTTAATAGAATTAAAGTAATTTCTGAAAAAATTAACAATGAAACCTTAATATTATTTTGGCAGTTTACCATTAAAGCATTAGAAGAGCTTGACATTGTCTCTAATCAGCACTTATCAATGGAAATGTTTTTAATTAGATTAATTCATCTAAAAAGTATTAAGAATAGATCTGATATGATCTACGAAGGTTCACAGCAGAAAAGCGAGAATATCGCTCGAACATCCCTTATACAAAAAAAAGATGGTGAAGATTTATTTGGAATAAAAGATATGGCTGAAACAATTGGTCAAATGAAAAATATTGCTCAAGAGAAGAATGTAACATTGAAAGATAATAAAGAAGTTGAAACACAGACTAATTTTATAAATTCTTTTGATGATTTATTAGAAATATGCTCTTCTAAAAAAGAAATTAAATTAAAATATGAATTAGAAAAAAATGTCAATCTTGTTAGTTTTGAAGATCAAAGAATTGAAATTTCATTTAATGAAGATTTAGATAAAGATTTCATTAAGAACTTATCTTCGAAACTTTATGCATGGACCAATAATAGATGGATAATAACACTCAGTAAAACTAAAGGTCTGCCATCTAAAAAAGAGTCAGAAGTTAACCTAAAAAAAGAGTTAATAGAAAGTGTAAAGAATTCACTAATTTATAAAAATATTTTAGAAAAATTTCCAGATGCTGAACTAATTGATGTTAAAACGAATGAGAAAGAAAATAAGAATGACTGATTTTACAAAGATTTTAGACAAAGCTAAAGAATTAGAATCTAAAATGAAAGAGAGCCAGGAAAAGATAAAGAATATTCATGTTGAGGGAACATCGGGCTCTAATTCTATAAAAGTTACATTAAATGGTGAAAATGAAATGATTAAAATAAATTTATCAGATGAAGTGATGAAGGAAGACAAGGTTATAATAGAAGACTTAATAGTAGCAGCCCACAATAATGCAAAATCTGAATTAAAATCAAAAACATCTGAGGAAATTTCAAAATCTACAGGTGGGTTTGGTATTCCTGGTTTTAAATGGCCACTTTAATAGATGCAAAATATTAATGAAATAGAAGAGTTAATTAAATTAATTGCTAAACTACCGGGATTAGGACCAAAATCTGCAAAAAGAATTGTATTAAAACTTATTAATAATAGAGACGAATTAGTTAAGCCAATGGCTAATACTCTAGCTCAAGTTTATAAAAATGTTATTAGGTGTCAGTCTTGTGGTACTTTAAAATCTAACTCATTGGGCTGCAATAACTGTGAAAATGCTAAAGAAAAATATACTAAAATATGTGTTGTTGAGGATATTGCAGATCAGTGGTCTATAGAAAATTCTAATATTTATAAAGGATACTTTCATATACTGGGTGGAACAATTTCATCTCCTGGTCAAAGAAAAGAGGATCTTTTAATTAATTCATTAGTTGAAAGAGTTATTAGGGAAAATATTGAAGAGGTTATTTTAGCAACAAGTGCAACTGTTGAAGGTCAAACTACAGCTTACTATATTCAGGATAGTCTTAAAAAAACAAGTGCAAAAATTACAAAACTTGCACAAGGTTTACCTGTAGGTGGTGAAATAGAGAGTCTTGATGACGGAACCTTATATTCAGCTTTTAAAAATAGAAGTAGAATTAAGACTAATTCTGATTAGTTTTTTTAACCAATCTATTTGAGTGCAACAATGGTTCTGTATAGCCAGAAGGCTGAGATTTACCATGAAAAACTAAATCACAAGCAGCCTTGAAAGCTATCGATGTATCAAAATTTGGTGCCATATTTTTATATAATTTGTCACTTTTATTTTGTTCATCAACAATTTTTGCCATTTTTTTCATTATTTCTAAAACTTGTCTACTTGTACAAATTCCATGATGTATCCAATTAGCTATGTGTTGGGAAGAGATTCTTAAAGTAGCTCTATCTTCCATTAAACCTGTATTATTGATATCAGGTACTTTTGAGCAGCCTACTCCTTGATCAATCCATCTTACTACATAACCTAAAAGAGTTTGTGAAGAATTAGAAATTTCAGAATTAATTTCATCAATAGACCAGTTTGGTCTATCAGCTATTGGTATTGTTAAAAGATCATCTAGTTTTGCTTTCTCTCTAATTTGTAATTCTTTTTGTTTTTCAAAAATATTTATCTTGTGGTAATGTAGGGCATGAAGAGCCGCTGCAGTAGGTGAAGGAACCCAAGCACAATTTGCTCCAGCATTTAAATGACTTGTTTTTTGTTCCATCATATCTTTCATTTTATCTGGCATAGCCCACATACCTTTTCCAATTTGTGCTTTACCTGCAAGGCCACACTGAAGACCTATATCAACATTACTATTTTCATATGCAGTAATCCATTTAGAAAATTTCATATCTCCTTTTTTAATCATAGGACCAGCCTCCATTGAGGTATGTATTTCATCTCCTGTTCGGTCTAAAAATCCAGTATTAATAAAAAATACTCTATTTTCAAGCGTTCTAATACACTCCTTTAAATTTGAAGAGGTTCTTCTTTCTTCGTCCATGATTCCAATTTTACAAGTATATTTTTTCAAACCTAAAACCTCTTCTACTTTAGTAAAAATTAAATCTGTAAATGAAGTTTCATCTGGACCATGCATTTTTGGTTTTACAATATAAATTGACCCACTTCTTGAGTTACCTTTTCTATTTATATCATGAAGGCATGCTGCTGAAGTTATAAAAGCATCCATAATTCCTTCTGGTATCTCAGAACCATCTTTTAAAATAATTGCAGAATTGGTCATAAGGTGTCCAACATTTCTTACTAACAATAAACTTCTTCCATGTAACTTTAGTCTTTTACCATCTTTAGAAATATAACTCCTATCAGGATTTAACTTGCGCTCATAGGTTTTGCCATTTTTTTCAAATATTGATTTTAAATCACCCTTCATTAAGCCTAGCCAATTTCTATAACAAATAACCTTATCTTCTGCATCAACTGCAGCAACACTATCTTCATTATCACAAATCGTTGAAACAGCCGCTTCAATAATAATGTCACTAATATTAGCAGAATCTTGTTGAGCACTAAAAGCATTTGAGTCTATAATTATTTCTATATGAAGGTTATTATTTTTAAGAATTATTGCTGTGGGGTTATTAATTCCTCCTCTGTGACCAATAAATTTTTCTTTATTTTTAAGTGATGTCTCAATATTGTTTTTTAATATAATTAGAGACCCATCATTAATTTTAAATCCTGTAATATTATTCCAAATCAAATTTTCTAAAGGAAAATGTGTATCTAAAAATGCTCTTCCATATTTTATAACCATTTCTCCTCTTAAAGGATCATATCTCTGCGAGGTGCTATCCTCAGATTGTTCAATCACATCCGTCCCATACAAACTGTCATATAAGCTCATCCATCTTGCGTTAGCAGCATTTAGTGCATACCTTTCATTCATGATAGGCACAACCAATTGTGGACCAGCAATGCTAGTTATTTCTTCATCAACATTTTTTGTTTTAATTTTAAAATCTGGGCCCACTTCTTTTAAATAATCTATTTCCTTTAAAAATATTTTATATTCTTTTAGATTGATTTCATTACCTCTGTTTGCAATATGCCAATCATCTATTTTTTTTTGTAAATCTTCTCTTATCATTAATAGGCTTTTATTTTTTGGAGCCAACTCATGAACTACCCTGTCAAAACCCTCCCAAAAATTTTTTGAGGAGATAGTTGTGTCTTTAAGTAATTCTTCATTAACAAAGTTAAGTAATTTATTAGAAACTGAGAGATTCTGTATTTTTGTATATTGTTCTTTCATAGCACTCATTTTTACCCCATCTGTATGTTTGCCTGAGAGTTTTTGCTCCATCGGCGAGATTAAATCTCTTTCCAGAGTGTTATGTTTATTATCGGTTCTTTTGCCTGAGAGTTTCCGGGGTGGTTGCTCCTTCGGCGCTAATATTCTTAGTCTCTCCCAATAAAAAGAAGATTACCTGTTAATATAATTAAGTCAAATATTAATTATTTAAAACATTTTATTGCCTTTTTTGTTAATTAATTAATAACTAGAATTATTCATATGAAAAATTATTTAAATTTTGAAAGTGATATCAAAAATTTAGAAGCCGAAATAGAAAAGTTAAAAGATCCATATAATCAAGATGGACTTTCAGAAGTGGATACAAAAAAAATTTCTCAATCTCAAGAGGAAATAGATAGAAAATTACAAGAAATTTACTCTAACCTTGATCCATGGCAAACAACGTTAGTTGCAAGGCATGAGGACAGGCCTAAAGCTAAGTTTTTTATAGATAATTTGTTTAAAGATTTCATCCCATTATCTGGTGATAGATTTTATGGGGAAGATAAATCTGTTCTGGCTGGATTTGCAAAATTCAATGAAAAATCTGTTTTGGTTATAGGCCAAGAAAAAGGTGACAGTCTTGAAACTAGAATTGAAAGGAATTTTGGAATGATGAGACCTGAAGGCTATAGAAAAACTATTAGATTAATGAAGCTTGCAGATAAATTTAATATTCCAATAATTTCTTTTATAGATACTCCTGGAGCATACCCAGGTGTTGGTGCAGAGGAAAGAGGGCAGGCTGAAGCAATAGCAAAATCAATAGAATGCTGTATGTCATTAAAGGTGCCAACATTTGCAATCATTATTGGAGAGGGTGGTTCAGGTGGAGCAATAGCATTAGCCTCATCTAATAAAGTTATTATGTTAGAAAATGCAATCTATTCAGTAATATCTCCAGAAGGGTGTGCAACTATATTATGGAGAGATCCTAAAAGAACACTTGATGCCGCAAAAGCAATGAAGTTATCCTCAAAAAATCTTTTAGAATTAAAAATAATTAATGAAATTATTTCAGAGCCAATAGGAGGAGCTCATAGGGATAGAGATCTGACTTTAGATAATGTAAGAAAATCTATTGAAAATAATTTAAATGAATTTTTTAATATGAGTAGAGATGAGGTTTTAAATCATAGGAAGAGTAAATTTTTAACTATTGGAAGATCAAAGGGGTATATGAATTCATTAGATGATTTGAGCTCATTAACTGTGAAAAAAAATAAGGTCAATTTATTTATGGAAGATTTTTTTAAATCAAAGATTAGTTTGGTAATTTTTTTTATAACATTAGCTATATTAAGTGTTTCAATATTTTTTTTATAGAGCCCCACAGCATTTTTTATATTTTTTACCAGATCCACATAAACAGGGCTCGTTTCTACTCATTTTCTTCCCAATATATTTTGGATCGATTATAGTTGGTTTATTAACTTCCATTTCTTGAGTGGGTTCTCGAACTATCTTTAAATTCATTAAGATTGTTACAAAATCAATTTTTAATTTATTTAACAAACTTTCGAAAAGATGAAAAGCTTCTTTTTTATATTCGACCAATGGATCTCTCTGACCATAAGATCTAAGCCCAATAACCTGTCTCAATTGTTCAAGATACTGAATATGTGACTTCCAGTTTAGATCAATACATTGAAGGAAGATTCTTTTTTCGATTTCTTTTGCTTTTTCTTTATTCAATATCTCAATTCTTACATTTCTTGATTCTAAAAATTTAGAATTAATTTTATTTGTAAAATCTTGGTCTTTTAAATTATTTAAATTTTCAAACTCATTGTCATCAACACTTTTTCCAAGTAGTGTTTTTAACTGATTGTTAAATTCGTTATTTTTAGTTTTTGATAATTTTTGAGATTTTAAGTTGATTAAATGAACCATAATTTCTGATAAAAATTCATCTGAATAATCAAAGACTTTTTCGCTATTCATTACATTATTTCTTTGAGAAAATATTACATGTCTTTGGTCATTTAAAACATCATCAAATTTTAGTAAATTTTTTCTTATATCAAAGTTTCTTGCTTCAACTTTTTGTTGTGCTCTTTCTAGTGCTTTGTTGATCCAAGGATGGTCAATGCTTTCTCCATCTTTTAGACCAAGCTTTTGTAGAATATTATTCATAGATTCTGAGCCAAAAATTCTCATCAAATCATCTTCTAAACTAACATAAAAAATTGAGCTACCTTCATCACCTTGTCGTCCTGCTCGTCCTCTAGCTTGGTTATCAACTCTCCTAGATTCCATTCTTTCAGTACCAATCACGTATAACCCACCTAATGATTTTATCTTATTCTTACTTACTGAAAGCTCTTCATCAGGCTCGCTGCCTTTTTTCCCACCTAGTTGGATGTCGACCCCTCTACCAGAAATACTTGTAGTAATTATAACTGAGTTTATTTTTCCAGCATTTGCTATGATTTCTGCTTCATTTTCATGATTTTTTGCATTTAAAACAACATGTTGTATTTTCTCCTCATTAAGTAATTTTGAATAAATTTCAGACTTATTTATACTAGAAGTAAAAACTAAAATTGGCTGACCTTGATTGTGGCAATCAATAACTTTTTCAACAATAGCTTTATTTTTTTCTAACTCTGTTCTAAAAATTTGATCGTTCCAATCTTTTCTAATCATTTTTTTATTAGTAGGAATAATAACAACAATTAAATTATATATTTCATAAAATTCTTGAGACTCAGTTGCTGCAGTTCCAGTACATCCAGAGATTTTATCATAAAGTTTAAAATAATTTTGATAAGTTATAGAGGCAAGAGTTTGATTTTCAGACTGTATGTCTATTCTTTCTTTTGCTTCAAGGGCTTGATGTAGCCCATCTCCAAACCTTCTTCCCTCCAAGATTCTTCCAGTAAGTTCATCAATAATTTTTAATGTACCATCTTTAACAATGTAATCCCTACCTTTTTCAAATAAGTGATTAGCTTTCAAGGATTGATTGACATGATGAACTAGGCTCAAGTTTTCAGGATCATAAAAATTATTATTTTTTAAAATTCCAGCATTAGAGAATATCTTTTCTACATTGTTTATTCCTTCATTTGTAAGTAAGATATTTTTATCCTTTTCATCAATTTCATAATGTTCTGGTATTAGTTTTTTAATAAGTTTATCAATAATAAGATATTGTTCTGTTTTATTTTCAGCAGCACCAGAGATAACCAGTGGTGTTCTAGCTTCATCGATTAAGCAAGAGTCTATTTCATCCACAATAGTGTAAACATGCCCTCTTTGAACCATCTGCTCTTTAGAGAATTTCATATTATCTCTTAGATAATCAAATCCTAATTCACTATTAGTTGCATAAGTAATATCAAAATTATAATTTTCCTTTCTTTCATGGTCATCTTGATGATTATTTATGTAACCAGAGGTTAAGCCTAAAAATTTATAAATCTCTCCCATTTCTTGTGAATCTCTTTTTGCCAGGTAGTCATTAACAGTAACAACATGAACACCTTTGCCGGTTAGGGAATTTAAGTAGGCTGCTAAACTTATAGTTAAAGTTTTACCCTCTCCAGTTCTCATTTCAGCAATTTTTCCCTCGTGTAGAGCAACACCACCTATTATTTGAACATCGTAATGCCTTTCATCCCTAGTCCTTTTAGAGGCCTCTCTTACAAGCGCAAAAGCCTCAGGTAATAAATCATCAATATTATTGCCTTTGTTAAATCTTTCTTTTAGCTCAATTGTTTTTTTTGGAAAATTTTCATCCGAAATATCTTTGACAGCACCCTCAAAAGAGTTAACTTTTAGTACAATCTTTGCAATTCGGTCAAGCTCCTTCTGGTTACTTGATTTAATGAACTTCGATAAAAAATTTAAAGGATTATGCATCTAGTTTTATGATATATGACTGATTATAACTTTTAATATAAGTATCAAATAAATATTTTAAATAAATGCAAATAAACCTTAAAAACTTTGTAAACTCTAGAAATTTAAAGTCAAAAATGAGTGACTTCCAGGATTTAGACCATTTAGACGGTGTTTCGATATCCACTGTTTGTGCAAATTTATATAGTAATTCAAGAGATGACCTAGTTATGTTTTATTTCAGAGATGGAGCAAATTACGCCTCTGTTTATACGCAATCAAAAATAGTCTCAGAAAATATAAAGTGGAACTTAAGCATAAAAAGTAAAAAAATAATATCTCTTATAATAAATAGTAGAAACGCTAATGCTTTTACTGGTTCAGACGGCTACAAGGGTTTGAAGGAAATAGCAGAAGAGGTATCAATTCAACTATCAAAAAAACAAATAGAAGATGAGGACCACCCAAAAAAAATATTATCAAATGAAATTCTTTTTGGGTGTACAGGAACAATAGGCGAAAAGTATCCAACTGAAAAAATTAAAAAAAATATACCAAAATTAATTGAAAAAATTAAATATATACAAAATAAGCCTATTTGGATGAAAGCGGCGCTAGGAATAATCACAACTGATTTAAAACCAAAAATCGCAATGGAAGAGTGTGAAATTGGTAATAAAAAAGTTAAAATTTATGGAGTGGCAAAAGGATCAGGAATGATTTTCCCTAATATGGCAACTACACTGGGATATATTTTTACAGATGCTGATCTTTCGAATGATATTTTAAGCAAATTACTCAAGAAAAATATTGATACAACTTTTAATGCAATTTCCTGCGATGGAGATACGAGCACTAATGATATGGTTTCAATTTTTTCAACAGGAAAAGTTAATAATTTAGAAATAAAAAATATTACTGATAAAAGAATTAAAAATTTTGACGAAGCTTTGCATTCAGTGTTGTTAAATTTATCAAAAAGAATAGTTGCCGATGGTGAAGGGGCAAGCAAATTTATTACAATTAATATTACAAAAGCGAAGACAGAGAATGATGCAAAAAAAATTGCTTTTTCAATTGCTAACTCACCATTGGTCAAAACTGCTATTGCTGGTAACGATCCTAACTGGGGAAGAATTATAATGGCCATAGGTAAAACAGATGTTGATATTGCAGTGAATAAACTATCTATTAAACTGGGACCTATAAAGATTATTGAAAAGGGCCAGCTATCAAAAAAATATATCGAGAATGATGCTGCGGTATATATGAGAGAACAGACAAAAATTGATATATTTGTCGATCTCGACTTAGGCAGAAAAAATTTTATAGCATATACTATGGATTTAACTCAAAAATATATAGAGATCAATGCTGATTATAGAAGTTAATTGAACATTGAATTAAGTTTATTTATCATTAACTATATCCCATGATCAAATATAAGCTTGCTTGCAAAAATTGTGAGACCACCTTCGATAGTTGGTTTGCTTCATCTAAAGAATATGAGAGATTGAAAAAAAAAAATTTTATTAACTGTCATAATTGCAGTTCACTAAACGTCGGAAAAACTTTAATGTCCCCAAGTGTATTTATATCAAAAAATAACTCTAAGACTGATAAAGAAATTCAAAAATATAAAGAAACAAGATTAATAATATTAAAATATCAAAAATTTATTAAAAAAAATTTTAAGTATGTGGGTGATAATTTTGCTTACGAAGCAAGATCTTTAAACTATAAAAATAAAAAAACATCAAAAAGAATTTATGGCACTACAACAAAGGAAGACCTTAAAGAATTAAAAGAAGAGGGTATAAAGGTACAAATAATACCTTGGATAAAAGATAATACAAATTAATTTTTTTTTAATTTTATTATATAATTAACAGAGGTATCATTACTAATTTTCCAACTATCATCTAATATATTAAACTTCATACCATCTAATTTTTTTAGAGATAAATTATTTTTTTTAGAGATTTTTATTAAATCATTAGGCCTTACAAACCTTTCCCAGTCATGAGTTCCTATAGGTAGCCACTTTAAAATATACTCAGCTCCTATGATTGCAAACGCATACGACTTTAGAGTTTTATTCAAAGTTGCCACAAACATTATACCATTTTTTTTTAGAAGTTTTGCACTTGCTTTAATAAAAAAATCTATATTCTCAACATGTTCAACTATTTCCATATTTAAAATTATATCAAATTTCATTTTAGTTTTTAATTTTTCTGGTGATGCAACCTTATAGCTTATTTTAAGTTTATTTTTTTTTGCATGAAATTTAGCAACCTTAATATTTTTTGTTGAAGCATCTATTCCAACTACATTAGCTCCCAGCCTACACATCGGTTCAGATAATAACCCTCCACCACAACCAATATCCAGCAAGTTAATTTTTTTTAAAGGTTTTTCTGAGTATTTAATTTTCAAATCTTTTATTATATTTTCTTTAATATATTTAATTCTTATAGGGTTAAAATTATGTAGGGGTTTAAATTTACCATTAGGATTCCACCATTCTTCAGCAATTTTAGAAAATTTTTCTATTTCTTTTTTATTTATTGAATTCATAATAGATGACTTGTGGACATAACAATTAAGATGTAATTTATCAATATTAATTAAACAAA
>Ga0307986_10002488_pt1 | contig 13192 bp, 11 predicted proteins | sample EllFjometageno82_FD_203170 | JGI IMG/M metagenome (GOLD analysis project Ga0307986, IMG submission 203170) | Marine microbial communities from Ellis Fjord, Antarctic Ocean - #82 | ecosystem: Environmental > Aquatic > Marine > Unclassified | place: Southern Ocean | collected 2014-10-09
TTTCTAGTGAGAGAGATGAAAAAAGATTTATTTGGTGTTGATACAAATAATCCAACTGACGAAGTAAGTTTATTGTCTACGCAATTGACAAATTTAAATTTTTCATCAGTGTGTAAAAAAATCAACATTGGTAAATGGAAGAAAATTTATTAATTTTTTTCTAAGTGCCCATAATTACTTTTAATGAATTACCCCGTTAAATGTGTTATGGGCACAATATAAATGTATTTTAAAAAATTTAATATTTGGTATTTAAGTTCTTTCTTAATATCTTTAATAGTTGCAATACCCATATTAACAGTTTTTAGTAGTTTTTTTGACACCACTGGAAACTACTCAATAATTTTAAAAAATACTTTTTTATACGAATATATCTTTAATTCCTTAATTCTTTTATCAGGTGTCTTAATACTAACATTTTTAATCGGAGTAGCTTGCGCGTATCTAGTTTCATTCTATAACTTTCCAGGAGTTAATTTTTTTAAATGGGCTTTAATTTTATCATTTGCTGTACCGGCATATATTTATGCTTACTCATTAACCGCTTTTTTTGAAAATTATGGGACAGCTTTTTCAATTTTAAAAAATATATTTGGAGAAGCCTCATACAATTCATATATACCTAAATTTGATGGCATGACTGGAGCTATTCTGTCGATTTCATTCTCATTATTTGGATATGTCTACGTTTTAACAAGAGCATCCTTTCATTATCAGTCACAAAACTTAATTGAACTTGGCAAAAATTTAGGATTTTCCAAAAAAAAATCTTTTTTAAATATAATTTTACCCTCTGCAAGACCCGCTATTGTTGCTGGCCTTTCTCTTGTTGCAATGGAAACATTGTCTGATTTTGGTTCTGTTTCCTTCTTTGGCATCTCAACATTGACAACAGCAATTTATAACGCATGGATTTCATTTGATGACCTTGCTCTTGCAAACAGACTATCTTTCTATCTACTAATATTTATTCTTGGCTTGTTTATTTTAGAAAATTTCTCTAGAAAAAAAGCTCAATATCACACACCTACTAAGAGTGGTTTTAAAAAAAAAATGGCTATTAACCTAACAGGTCAAAAATCATTTTTAGCATTCTCTTTTTGTGCTATAATTTTTTTTATTAGTTTTCTGTTTCCAGTTTTACAAATGCTTTATTGGACCATTAGTTTTCCAAAACATTTAGCAGACTTAAATTTAATAAAGCTATTTTTAAATACAATGCTATTAGTTTTTTTATCAAGTATTTTACTAATTTTTTTAAGTTTTATTTCCAATTATGGAAACAGAGTAACCAGAAGTAAACTATTGAATGTGTTAACTACTTTTTCTGTCTCGGGCTATGCTATACCTGGAATAATTTTGGCTGTTGCTTTCATCACTTTTATTTCTTGGTTTGACAATAACATCGTGAATTTTTTTGGACTTAAAACTATTAAATCAATTTTTATTGGTTCTATATTTGGTTTAATTTTAGTTTATTTCATTAGATTTTATTCATTAGCAAGTAATGGTCTTAAGTCAGGATACGCAAAGATAAATTATTCAATTGATGAAAGTGCTTATCTTTTAGGCTATTCAAAATTTAAAACTTTTAAAAATATTCACATCCCTTACTTAAAAAACTCAATGTTATTAATAGGTGTTTTGATTGCTATTGAAATTATAAAAGAACTCCCCATAACACTGGTAATGAGACCTTTTAATTTTGAAACCTTTGCAACCACTGCCTATATTTTTGCATCACAGGATTTACTTGAAGCAGCTGCCGCCCCGTCTTTATTCCTTATTATTATTGCAAGTTTCTTTATTTTGATTACATCTAGATTTATTCTTAAAGATTAAAATTATGACCAAAAACTTTTTAGAAATAAATAACGTTACATTCACGGCCAGTACTAAAAATAAAGTAAACAATGTCTCTCTATACATTGAAAACAAAGGAGACATTATTTGCTTATTAGGCCCCTCAGGAATAGGTAAAACCACAATATTGAGAACTATTGCAGGCTTAGAAAGAATTGATTCTGGAAAAATTATTTTGAACAATAAAATCATATCTTCCAATGATGTACATATCGAACCTGAAAATAGAAATATTTCTTTAGCGTTTCAAGATAATTCTTTGTTTCCACACTACAATGTTATTCAAAATATTAAATTTGGAGCTGAAAGAAACAAGAACAAGAAAAAAAATTTAAATATTAGCGAAGTTATTAAATTTTTACACCTAGAACATGTAGTAAATAAATTTCCCCATCAAATAAGTTCTGGTGAAGCGCAAAGAGCAACATTAGCAAGATCTCTGTTATCTAATCCAGATTTATTATTATTGGACGAACCTTTGTCCAATGTTGATCAAAATTTCAAAGAAGAGATACAAGTAAAATTAAAAAAAATATTAACTGAGCATAAAATTACTACTATTATTGTTACACACGATTCTTACGAAGCTTTCTATTTGGGAACTAAGTGCGGAATTATCTTAGACGGCCAACTTAAGCAGTATGATGATCCTTATAATGTTTATCACTTTCCTAACTCTATAGAAGTTGTAAGTTTCTTAAATAGGGGAACTCTAATTCCAGCTAAAGTTACAGGAGAAAATAGTTTAGAAAGTACTGACCTTGGCACAATCAAGGGAAATTTTATTAAACACTATCCAAAAGGATCAATTGTTAAACTATTAATACAACCTGAAGATTTAGAGCACGATGATGGAAGCAACTTAAAGCTAGAGGTGGTAGACAGACAATTTAGAGGAACTAATTTTATATACACATTAAAAACACCAAGTAATTTAATGATTCCAGTATTTGTACACTCACATCACATCCATCAGCACGAAGTTGATGAAAAATTTGGGATTAAGAGACCTATTAATATTGATCATATAGTTTGTTTCTAATAAACCTATCATCTTAATTATTTTTAACTTTTTCTATTGTTAAAACTATATTAAATTAGTCAAAGAGCGCCCTTAGCTCAGTTGGATAGAGCATCGGTTTTCTAAACCGAGGGTCGGAGGTTCGAATCCTCCAGGGCGCACCATATTAAATGATAAATAAATTCCTCAAGTTTTGCTCAGAAAAAAAATTTCAAAAAAATAAAGAACAAATAAAAACTTTAGATTTACTTGTTAAATTTTATAAAGATGAAAGTTTTTTAATCAAAACTTTTTCAAAAATTTTTTTAAAATCACAAAAAAACTTAGGTTTTTATTTACAGGGCGGTGTTGGCGTTGGTAAAACAATGTTACTTAATTTTTTTTTTGATAATTTAGAAGTGCCCAAGATGCGTAGGCATTTTAATGAGTTTATGATTGAGTTCCACGATTTTAGACACAATTATAAACTTCAAGGAAAAGATAATTCAATTAATGCATTTGTTAAAAATTTAAAAAATAAAGTAAATCTTATTTATTTAGATGAATTTCAAGTTACTAATATCGTCGACGCTATGATTTTAGGTAAGCTATTTGAAGCTATTTTTAGAGAAAATATTAAAGTTTTTATAAGTTCAAATATTAAGATTAAAGATTTGTACAAAGACGGATTACAGAGAGATCAATTCATGCCTTTTATTAATATAATTATAAGATTTTGCAAAGAGCATGAGCTAGTTGTAAATCAAGATTATAGAAAATCTGGTATCTCTAAGTTAGAACGTTTCTTTCATCCAATTAATGATCAAACTCTTTTTTTGGCGAGTAGTATTTTTCGTGAAATCTCAAAAGAAAAAATTAATAATTCAAAAAATATTCATATAAAGGGAAGAAATTTTTTAATTAAAAACTACTTTGAGGGATTAGCTAGATTTAATTTTAATGACTTATGTGGCGTTCCAATCGGAGCAGAAGATTATATAAAGATTGCAGAACAATGTGATTTTTTACTTATAGATAATGTGCCAAATTTTGGCGAGGAGAATGCTGACAAACAACAAAGATTTATTACTCTTATCGATATTCTTTACGAAAAAGAAATTCCAATTATGATTACCGCAAATTTTAGTTATAATAAGTTTAACTCATCAAGTAGATTAAAAAATTCTTACAAAAGAACCGTTAGCAGAATATTTGAGCTAACCTCTCCTAAGTTTAAGATTGCTTAACTTACAATCTCTAATTCTGTAAACTATATCTAGCATAAAAATGTCATTGTTTTCTACATATAGTATGTTTCAACCATAGTAATATTGATCCTTATGGAAAATTAAATTAAGCTAATAGATATATTTTGATCGATCAAAATAATTAAACAATAAAAAAAAGGATATTTAAATATGTTTAAAACAATTAAAAATTTGGTTTTAATTAGTTTTGCTTCATTAGTTCTTATTGCGTGTTCGCAAGAAGGTGGTAGTGGCAATTCTAAAAAATCAAAAACTTTAGAAAATACAAAAAAAGCTGGCTATGTTAAATGTGGAGTTTCACAAGGCTTACCAGGATTTTCAAATGCTGATGCAGCTGGAAATTGGTCGGGTATTGACGTTGATGTATGTAGAGCTGTTGCTGCTGCCGTTTTAGGAGATGCAGAAAAAGTTAAATATACACCACTAAGTGCTAAAGAAAGATTTACTGCATTGATTTCAGGAGAAATCGATATTCTTTCAAGAAACACTACCTGGACTCTTTCTAGAGATGCTGACATTGGCTTAACTTTTGTTGGTGTTAATTTTTACGATGGACAAGGTTTTATGGTAAGAAAAAACTCTGGAATAAATTCAGTTAATGATTTTCAAAGCGGTATTTCTGCGTGTACAAACACAGGAACTACTACTGAGTTAAACATGAGAGATTTCTTTAATTCTAAAAACATAAGTTACGAACCAATTGCTTTTGAAAAAGCTGATGAAGTTGTTGCTGCTTATGATGCTGGAAGATGTGATACATACACTACTGATAAATCAGGTTTAGCTGCTCAAAGAACAAAAATGAGCTCTCCTGATGATCACAAAGTATTACCTGAAACAATTTCTAAAGAGCCGCTTGGACCTGTTGTACGTCAAGGTGATGCTGTTTGGGAAGACATTGTTAGATGGTCTCTAAATGTTATGATCGAAGCTGAAGAGTATGGCATTAACTCATCAAATGCTTCAAGCCTAAAAGATTCTGAGAACCCACAAATCAAAAGATTAGTTGGTTCTGAGGGAGAATTAGGATCTGCTTTTGGTTTAGATAACGAATGGAGTTTAAGAATTATCGAACAAGTTGGTAACTACGGTGAAATCTATGAAAAACACATAGCTAGCACTGGAATTATGCCTGACAGAGGTCCAAATGAACTTTGGACTAAAGGTGGTATACTTTACGTAGCACCTGCAAGATAATTATTAAAACTAATTTAAAATTAAAAGGGCTAGATTTTTCTAGCCCTTTTTTTTATGATTAGCTTGAATGAATAAAAATACTAAATTATCATTAACTTTAACTAAAAAATTTCAGTGAATTTTAAAACTTTTTCAATAGATTTAAAAAATAAAAAGAGACTTATACCCCAAGTTTTAACTCTCTTATCTATTGTCTTGACGGTAAGTTATTTTACTTTCAATGCTCAAGTCAATATGGACAACAGAGGTATCGCCTTTGGGTTTGGGTTTCTTTCTCAAGAAGCGTCATTTGATATAGGGTTTTCGTTAATTGATTATGATGGATCCCATACATACGCTAGAGCATTTTTAGTTGGTTTACTGAACACTCTTTTAGTTTCAGTAATAGGTATTTTTTTTGCAACACTAATAGGTGTAACGGTTGGCATTGGAAGGCTTTCCTCTAATTATTTGGTAGCAAAATTTTCAGAAGTCTACGTAGAAGTATTTAGAAATATACCTTTGTTATTACAACTATTTTTTTGGTATTTTGCCGCTCTAAGAGCTTTACCACTACCAGAACAAGCTATAAATTTTAATGACATTTCATACTTAACTGTTAAGGGCTGGTATGTTCCAAAATTTATATGGACTAATTTTTCTATATTTATTTACTCAATAATAGGTGCAATTATTGCTATCATTTTTGTTTCCAAACATGCAAAAAAACAAAGAGAAGAATTTGGAAAACATATTCCGTCTTTTTATATCGGTATTGTATTATTATTTGTTCTTCCTGCTTCAAGTTTTTTAATTGGCGGAGTAGCACTTGAATTTGAAATTCCTGTTCTCAAACAAATGTCATCTACAATTTTTAATTTTCGTGGTGGTGTTAGTATAATTCCAGAACTGATGGCACTGGCAATGGCACTATCTATGTATACAGCTACATTTATTGCAGAAAATGTTAGGGCTGGTATTGTAGGAATAGGAAAAGGACAGAAAGAAGCTGCAGCTTCAATTGGTTTAACCAAAACACAAATTTTAAAACTAGTTGTGTTGCCACAAGCTTTAAGAATAATTATTCCACCTACAACAAATCAATACTTAAATTTAACTAAAAACTCTTCTTTAGCAGCTGCAATTGCCTATCCAGATATAGTTCTTGTGTTTGCTGGAACCGCACTAATGCAGACAGGTAGAGCAATAGAGATCGTAAGTATTACAATGGGTACTTATCTTTTAATAAGTCTTTCAATCTCTTCATTTATGAATTGGTATAATCAAAGCGTAGCTATTAAAGAAAAATAAAAAAAATGAATTTAAAAATATTAAAACCAAATAAAGAGAATCTTCAAACATATTTAGTTTTAGGTGTAACCTTGTTAACTATTGGACTTATTGATATCTTTGCTAATACTTTTTTAGATTTTAATATTACTGGTTTTTTCCCAAACATGATTAGTTATCTTAGTCCCTTAATATTAGGAGGGTTTGGGCTTCATTTCATACGAATTGAATATAGCGGTAATAAAACATTAGATACAATCAATAAAAATTTAAACTCTAGTAATTTCAACGCAATTTTATCTCTTATTGTAATTTTTATTTTAATAAAATATGTCCCATCTCTATTAAATTGGTTTTTCTTTGATGCTAATTTTTTAGGCAGCACAAAAGAAGACTGTACGGGAGATGGAGCCTGTTGGGTATTTGTCAGAGTTTGGTTTAATAGATTTATGTATGGAATGTATCCTGATGCTGAACAATGGCGAATAAATGTTTCATTTTTAGTTTTATGTGGATCTATAATTTCAATCTTTATATTTCCTCAAAAATTTAAGAAATATATAATTCTATTTTTACTTTTTATTTTTCCAGTAATAGCTCTAAACCTTATTTCAGGAGGTTTGTTTGGACTGAAATGGATTGAAACTGGTGCATGGGGCGGCCTATCACTTACATTTATAGTCTCGGCTTTTGCTTTAATTTTTTGTTTTCCAATAGGTGTTTTTCTGGCACTAGGTAGAAGATCTGATTTGCCTGCAATAAGGTATTCTTCCATTGGTTTTATAGAATTATGGAGGGGCGTTCCTTTAATAACAGTTTTATTTATGTCTGCGGTAATGTTTCCAATGTTTTTACCTGATGGCACGTACATGGATAAGTTAATGAGAGTCATTATTGCCATAACATTATTTGAAGCAGCTTATATGGCTGAGGTAGTAAGAGGAGGTTTACAAGCTTTACCAAGAGGACAGTATGATGCAGCTAAATCTCTAGGCATGGGCTACTGGAGAATGCATTTTTTAATTATTATGCCACAAGCATTAAAACTAGTGATTCCAGGAATCGCCAACACTTTTTTAGCACTAGTAAAAGATACTCCATTAATTTTTGTAGTAGGGTTGCTTGAACTAGCAGGTATGATAGGTTTAGCAAAAACAAATCCTAAATGGTTAGGTATGGCTACAGAAGGCTATGTCTTTGCAGCATTTATTTTTTGGATTATATGTTTTTCAATGAGTAGGTATAGTCAAAATTTAGAAAAAAAGTTAAGTACAGAGAGGTAAAATGTCAAATATAATCGAATTAAAGAACGTAAATAAATGGTTTGATAAATTCCAAGTTTTAAAAGAAATTAACCTCGAGGTTAAACCCAAAGAAAAAATAGTTATTTGTGGACCTTCAGGATCAGGTAAATCTACTTTAATTAGATGCATTAACAGACTTGAAGAGCACCAAGAAGGTTCAATCGTAGTTGATGGTAAAGAGATTTCAGAAAACACCAAGAATATTGAAAATATTAGAGCAGAGGTTGGAATGGTTTTCCAACAATTTAATTTGTTTCCGCACTTATCAATTTTAGACAATTGTTCATTAGCTCCTCTCTGGGTTAAAAAATTACCAAAAAAACAAGCTGAAAAATTAGCTATGGAAAATTTACAAAGAGTGCAAATTGAAGACCAGGCAGAAAAATTTCCCGGTCAATTATCAGGAGGACAACAACAAAGAGCAGCGATAGCGAGAGCTTTGTGTATGGAACCAAAAATTATGTTGTTTGATGAACCTACTTCAGCTCTAGACCCTGAAATGATTAAAGAAGTGCTTGATGTTATGGTTGATCTTGCAAAAGGTGGAATGACAATGATTGTTGTAACGCATGAGATGGGTTTTGCTAAAGAAGTTGCTGACAACATGATCTTTATGGATGAAGGACGTATTGTCGAAAGAGCTAAAACAAAAGATTTTTTTGAAAACCCTAAATCAGATAGAACTAAACTTTTCTTAAGCCAAATATTATAACCAACTAGGCACTGGTAAATTTTTACTTTTTAAAAAAGACTTATTATAAATTTTACTTGCATAGCGTTTTCCAGGGTCACACAAGATAGTTACAATGTTATTCCTCGGACCTAATTTTTTTGCAAGCTTTATAGCTCCTGCAATATTTATGCCAGATGAACCACCCAGCTCTATTCTTTGATCTTCTTTAAGTTTAAATATTATGTTTAGAGCCTCTTCGTCTGTAACTTGAAACGCATCATCTACTAATGCTTTTTCAAAATTTTTTGTGACACGTCCAGTTCCAATACCTTCAGTAATTGAGCTACCTGTATTTTCTAATTTGTTATATTTAACATGAGAAAACAAAGATGATCCCATTGGGTCTGACAGTGCAATTTTAATATCTTTATTCTTTTCTTTTAAACCAGTAGATACACCTGCTAAAGTACCACCTGTTCCAACAGCACAAACAAATCCATGTACCTGACCTGCTGTTTGAGTCCATATTTCCCTGGCAGTTGTTTTTATGTGAGATTCAGCATTCATTATATTATCAAATTGATTAGCCCAAAAGACTCCATTTGGATTTGAACCGGCGAGTTCATCTGAAATTTTTTTTGATTGTTTAATGTAATTATTTGGGCTGCTATAAGGAGCTGCATCGACCTCAATAAGTTCAGCACCATAGGCTTTAAGGGTTTCTTTTTTTTCAATAGATTGTGTTTTTGGAATAACTATTTTTAAGCTCATACCGTAGGCTTTTGCCACAACCGCTAAACCTATCCCTGTATTACCTGCAGAACCTTCAATAATCACACCGCCTTTTTGTATCTTTTTTTTTTTAATCGCGTCTTCTACAATAAATAGAGCAGCTCTATCTTTAACAGATTCTCCTGGATTAAAATATTCAGCTTTTCCATATATATTACAACCGGTCAATTCACTGGCTTGTATTAATTTAATTAATGGTGTATTTCCAATTTGTTTCAGAACATTATTATTATCCATTTTTATAAAATATATGAAAAAAAATATTCTTTCAATTCTATTATTTGTTATCTTCACCACTCAGGCTTTGTCTCACACTGAGCATTATAAAAATTTCAATTCTTTAGAGTACGAATTATTTAGAAACAATAAATTAATAGGTTATCATAAATACAAGTTTGAAAGAAAAGACGAAAATGTAAAGGTTAACAGTATTATTAAATTTAAGATTACTAAATTAGGGGTTGATTTATATAAATACGATGCTGTTAGCTTAGAAGAATATAAAAAAAATCAGTTAACAAAATTTTCATCAAATACTAATCAAAATAAAAAAATTAAAAATACAAAAATACATTTGGATAAAAAAAAAAATATGCTTGTTATTACTGGTTCAGAAAACCAACTTTCCTCCCCAAAAAATTATCCCGTTGGGACTTGGTGGAATCATGAAATTGCTCAAGCAAAAGCTCAAATTAGCGCCATCTCGGGAAGAATTATTGAACAAAAAGTTACTTTTTTAGGTAAAGAAGAGATAAATTTATATGGGAAAACTTATGACGCATTACGTTTTAATTTTTCTTCAAGTGACGAAACTTTAAAAGCAAATAAAAAACTGAATACAGATGTTTGGTATGATGAAAAAACTAAACTATGGTTAAAAGCTGCTTTCGATAAGACTGGTTATTGGGAATACAGACTAAAGAACTACAATTAGCAAACAACTAAAGTTAATATTTCTATAAATGTCAATACTTTTTTGTAGTAAATATAAAGTTTTTAGAGGTAAATTTTTTAACTTTATTGCAATTATAATTGTTGCAATAAATTAAATTTTGATATTAATTAATTAAAAACTTAAAGATTACAATGGAAGAAAATTTTAACATACATCTTGGAAAAAAACTTAGGATGAGAAGACTATCGTTAGGTTTAACGCAAACAAAAGTAGCTCAAGCTATCAACGTAACGTTTCAACAAATACAAAAATACGAGAAGGGTACTAACGGTGTGAGTTCAAGCCGTTTAATGCAATTATCACAATTCTTGAAAGTTCCTATTACTTATTTTTATGAAGAATATAAAGACTATAAAGACTTATCTTCAAGCCACGACACACATGAAGATTTAAATTTTTCTTTTTTAACTAAAACTTTTTCAAAATTATCACAGCTTGAAAAAGAAAAAGTTCTACAAGTTTTAAGGAATGTTGAAAAGTTTGAGAAAGTTAGTTAATCTGGCTCCTCGGGCAGGACTCGAACCTGCGACCAATTGATTAACAGTCAACTGCTCTACCAACTGAGCTACCGAGGAATAAAAAACAAAATTGAAAATATATTAACTGATTGTCCAAGTCCAGTTTAATTGTTGTTTTATATTTTAGTATTTTATCATAAAATTAAAATTTTATGATAAATCAATTCTTTAAATTTAAAGACACTTATTAAATGAAATTATCATATAGACCTGAAATTGATGGATTAAGAGCAATAGCTGTTTTATCAGTTGTGTTATATCACTCAGATCTCATATTTAATAATTTTAAGATTTTCAAAGGTGGATTTTTAGGAGTTGATATTTTTTTTACAATTTCGGGCTATTTAATTACGTCGATTTTATTAAAAGAACAATTTCAAAATAAAAAGATTTCATTAATAAATTTTTATAAAAGAAGAATTAAAAGAATTTTACCCACATTATTAATTGTTATTTTAACATCAAGTATTTTATCTATTTTTATTTTGTTACCAGAGAGCATGGAAAAATTTGCTAAAACAGTGCAATTTAGCATTAGTTTTTTATCAAATATTTTTTTTTGGTACAGTCAGACAGTTTATGGGGCTGAAGAATCTTTCCTTTCTCCATTGCTACATACATGGTCTCTGTCTGTTGAGGAACAATTCTATATTTTTTATCCATTATTGATAATTTTTATTCTTTCTTATATTAAAAAAAATTTTTTTATAACTATGATATTAATATTTATTTTGAGCTTAATTTTATCGATTTTTGGCAATTATTTTGTTCCATCATTTAATTTTTTTGCACTACCCACAAGAGCATGGGAATTTATAGCAGGGGGTATAATTGCTTATTTAGAAATTAAGAAAAGAAATCATATAAGAAATAAAAATTTACTATCATTATTAGGATTATTCATGATTGTTTTATCAATTTTTTATTTTGATCGTGAGTTGCAGCATCCATCGTTATTTACTTTAATACCAGTCTTTGGAACTTGTTTAATAATTTATTTTTCGAACTTTAGATTATGTTTAGTTAAAGATTTATTATCTAATAACATTTTAGTTTATGTTGGTTTAATATCCTACTCTATATACTTGTGGCATTTTCCGTTATTTAGTTTTGCTAAACATCTAGGTTTTTATGAACTAAAGGTAATTAAAGTAATAATTATTGCTATAACTTTTTTTTTATCAATTATATCTTACAATTTTATAGAGAAATATTTTAGAAATAAAAATATCAATTTTTCAAAAGTTTTGATATTTATATTTATTATTTTAATCTCTCTAGTAATTTTTAGCTACAAAGTAATTGAAAAAGAGGGTTTTCCGAATAGACTAAATAAAAGTTTAAGTAAATTTCAGATTGAATTCTTAAATCAAAAAAATGATACACCAATAAATCTACTAAAAAAAAACGAACTTCTTATAAAAAATGTAAAGGAAGATGTGATTAAATGGCAAATAAACAAAGTTGAAGATAAAAAATTAAAAAACGTTTTAGTTATTGGAAATTCTCATGGCTTTGATTTATTTACATCTTTAATAACAAATAAAGATTTTAGAAAAAAATATAACTTCAATTTACTGCAAGGCCAAATTAAATGCATGGAAGAGTCGATAAAGAAAAGACAAAAAATTTGTGCCCGAGTAATGCAATTTAAACATAGAAATCAATTTAAAAAAAGATTAAAAAATTATTACAATTCAGACATTGTAATCATAAAAACTAGATGGAGCAACGAAGATGTGGAAGCGTTAGATAAACTTGTGCAATTTATTAAAAAAGATAAAAAAAAAGTAATTATTTTTTCTTCTAATCCTGAATTTAATTTTAATACAAATAATTATAAAGATTTAAAATTTAAAAATATTTTAAAACTTATTCTTTATAAAAACTCTGATTACATTGATAGGTTTATAATTAAAAATAATAAAATGCCTAATGAATTACAATTACAAGAAATTAATAAAAATTATTATGAATCAATTAAGCCAAATATTTTTAAAAAAGATATTTTGATAGAAAAAATATCTAGAAAAAATCAAGTAATCTATTTTAACTTTAAAAGGTTGTTATGCGAAATTGAGAAAAAAACATGTTCAGATCTTACTAAATCCAATAAAAAAATCTATACAGATCAATCGGGACATTTATCTAGTGATGCTTCTGAGCAAACAGCAAGACAAATTTATAAATTAAACTTATTAAACTGATAAATTTTTAATATTAATTATATAGTTTGGAGGCCACGCCCAGAATCGAACTGAGATAGAAGGATTTGCAATCCTCTGCGTAACCATTCCGCCACGTGGCCAACTATGTCTACAGTGGTCAGAGTATACATAACCATTGGACTTTT
>Ga0307986_10002489_pt1 | contig 13191 bp, 15 predicted proteins | sample EllFjometageno82_FD_203170 | JGI IMG/M metagenome (GOLD analysis project Ga0307986, IMG submission 203170) | Marine microbial communities from Ellis Fjord, Antarctic Ocean - #82 | ecosystem: Environmental > Aquatic > Marine > Unclassified | place: Southern Ocean | collected 2014-10-09
GATGACATTAGATTAACTAATGCTACCTTGTCAATAGATTACTACGAGCCTGTAGTTGATGCAGTGCTTGAAGAAATCATCAACGACATTATTGAGAACATTGATACTGTGGTCACTATTGAAGAAGTCACAGTAGAGCCAGTGATTGCTGAAGTGGTCGAAGAGATAGTTGAAGAAGTGGCTGAGGTAGTTGAAGTAGTAGAGGTAGTTGAGGTTGCTGAAGTAGTAGTCGAAGCTAAAGCTGAAGTCAAGACAGTAGCAGTAGTAGCACCTAAGACTGTAGTTAAGAAGCAAGTAGCTAAGGTGAAAGCTAAAGCTGTGGTCAAGAAGACCGTCAAGAAGCAAGTTAAGAAGACTATCAAGAAGTCTGTAGTAGTTATTGCTAAGACTGCGACAGCCAAGCAAGACGTACAAGTTGGTGAGTCTACAACAGATGCGCTACAAACATTAAACCTAATTAAGTCCATCACAGTTATGACACAAGTAGCACTGGTGGACACAGTAAATATAAGCAGTTACACAGGTATCACATTGAGTGAGTCAGTAGAATTAGAGGATAACGATGACTGGTATCAAGACCAGGCGTTCTACAGTTCAATCGGTATGACTGACAGTGGTATCTTACAAGGCTATAGTAATACTAAAATCAAAGACAACGGAGAATGGTATGGAAGCAATAATCAGTTTTATTAAGGAAGCGCTTGAAGGTAAGAAGATGTCAGCAAGCTGGATTGTAACTATAGCTATTGCTATTGGTGGTTTAGTATTCTCAGGGATGCTAGCTCTTCAGAAGTACGAGACTGTACTAGCTGATATACAATCACTGAAGGACTCAGCTCACGAGAAGACACCTATTTATAACTACACTTATGATGATACTGCTCTAGAAGCAATCACACGAGTGAACTCAGGAGCTATCATTAGTTTGTCTGAGAAACTAAAAGCATTAAGAAAAGACCAAGACCGAGTTGATACAAAGGTAAACTCGTCAGGTAACCCACTAAGTTTATAATAAAGGAGTAACACTATGTTGACATATAACATCACAGTAAAGAAACCAGTAATTAAATCACCAGTTAAAGTGGTAGCTAAAAAGAAGACAGCTAAGAAAAAGACTGATAAGTAATTGATTTAACTACAGTTTTTGTATTATAATGCAACCAAACGGAGAACCTAATGACCTTTAGAGAACTTATCAATGAAGTCCTAATCAGGTTGAGAGAAGAAACCATTGCTACCGACTGGTCGGGTAATATCAATGATAGCACAACAGTAACTGACTATCAAAAGGTTATTGGCTCACTGATTAACGACTCGAAACGTAACATCGAATCTTACCATGACTGGCTTGTACTACGTGAGACTGTTGACGTACCTACCATAAGTGGTACTCGTAACTATAACTTATTGTCTGGTCAAGAGATTAAGATACTTGACGTTATAAATCAAGCTCAAGGTACACACCTTAGACAGCTTAGTCTTACGCATCTTAACTCATTTAAATATCCTAGTGATAACTCAGGTGACCCTCAGTACTATGCTTTTAATGGTACCGACAGCTCAAACAACTTGAAGGTTGACTTTGAGCCTAAACCTGATAAAGTTCATACTATTGCGTTTGATATTGTAAAGTATCAAAACGAATTGAAGCTTGCAGCTACTACACTTAAGGTTCCAGAAAGACCTGTTGTACTAGGTGCGTGGGCTAGAGCTATTGCTGAGCGTGGTGAAGATGGTGGTACACAAACAAGTGTAGTCGCTGCTGAAGTAGCTGATGCTATGAACCAGGCTATCATCCTTGACAGTGGTAATACTCAATATGAATCTGACTGGTACATTGCATAATGGCTAAGCAGTTATCATATAAACCTTTAGATAACATTGGTGTCAATGGGCTTAACGTACAATCTAATCATGCTGCTCTTGATGCGAGCTGGTTAGCTACTGCTGATAACATTGTACTTAGAGAGTCAGGGCGTATATCATTTAGAAAAGGTCTTAGACAGAATATATTAAAGACAACTGCTAAAGTTGGTGCTATTGCTGAAAATGGGGCTGGTGTTGTAGTTGCGGCTGTGGGTACTAATATGTACACAGTAGACTTTAATGCACCTAACGCACCTTGGACTGGTGCTTTTGCTACTGGGGGTTCAGCTTCTGACTGGCAGATAATTAACTTCAATCGTGAGTTGTATTGTGTTCAAGAGGGGCATACTCCAGTAGAGCTAGATGGTACTACTTGGACAGCATTACCTTCATCTTCTGGTTATAACGCACCTGCTGGAGTTACTACTTTCAATCCAAGCTGTGGAATGGGATATTATGGAAGACTATGGGCAGGGGGTATCGCTGAAGAAAAGGATGTTGTTTATTACTCCGATACACTAAATGCTCATAAGTGGGGCTCAGGTGCTGCAGGCGCTCTAGACTTAAAGACAGTTTGGGGAACAGATGACATTGTAGCTATTCAGCCCTTCTATGGTAAGTTAGTTATATTCGGTAAGAGTAACATTGTTATCTACAATGGACCAACAGACCCTAGTACTATGATATTAGACGAAGTCATTAGAGGTGTAGGGTGTGTATCAAGAGATTCAATTCAAGCTGTGGGTGATGACTTACTATTCTTATCATCTACCGGCTTACGCTCATTAAATAGAACAACACAAGTAGACAAGGTACCGTTACAGGACTACTCAGCTACTATTAAAGATACACTTATTAGAAACATCTCTCAAAGCACTAATGTCAAATCGTGCTATGTTGAGGATGAAGGTGTATTCGTAATGTCATTTGTTGATTTGAACATTACTTATGTGTTTGATATGAAACACTGGACACCTAGTAAGACACCCCGTATTACTACGTGGCACTTTGATGCTAGTAGGAATCCTTCAGCTATGGTTTACACACGTACTAAAGGCTTCTTAGTAGGACAACATCAAGGCTCAGTAGCTACATACGAAGGTTACTTAGATAAGGACTACATTAGTGGAGGTACTTATACTACGTCTTCTTATACTGGTACTTTCAAAACTATCTGGATTGACTTAGGTGATTCAGTAATAGCTTCACTCCTTAAGAAGATGAAAGCTGTTATTAGTGGTGGTTCAGGTACAACTATTGGTGTTAAATGGTACAAGGACTTTGGAGTTGACCCTTCTAAGACTACTTCATTTCTACTGAACCCAGCATCTTCAGGTACACCTTCATTGTATGGTGCCTCTACTTCACTGTATGGTGCCGCTAAGTATGCACCTCTGTATGGATTAAAGGAATACAATATACCACTAACAGGTAGTGCTAAATACTTACAGATTGAGATGAGCGCTGAAACTAATGGCTATGCAGCCTCTCTTCAAGATATGACATTATTATATAAACAAGGAAAGATACGATGAGTAACTATACATTAGTAGTACCGTGGTCAGGTAAAGATGCCTTATCAGATTCAGATGCAGCCAAGGTAATCTCAGGTGCTGACTTTAACACAGAGTTCTCAGCTGTACAGACAGCAGTTAACACTAAGGCTGACATTAATGGCTCAGCGAGTGAGTCTTTTGCTGTTAACAATTTAACCATAGCTGGTACAAGTTCAGCTACTACCGCTACCGCTGGTAATAATACAACTACTTTAGCTACAACAGCATTTGTAACTACTGCTGCTGCTGCTGTGGCTGCTGGTATAACTACTTACACTTTACCTGCTGCGACATCTTCTACACTTGGTGGTGTAAAGGCTTCGTTGGCAGGAACAACATTAACTATTAGTACAACATAATGTCAATAACTTTCAATGGTACTTCTTTAAACTGGTACACTCATACGATAGAGAGTAATGGGTCTACTGTAAGCTCTCCTTCTGCGGTAGGCGAGGTTTACTTTGGAAGTACCAAGGTTTGGGGGGTTGGAGATTATTCATCAGAGACTACGCTTTATAGTTTTGGTTTAGCACCTGATTCCCAGAACTTAGAAAACGCTATTGCTCAACTAAAGAGTACTTATGTTGCTGCTATTAAGTCTTCTTCGTATAGTGTAGGTCCAGGTAGCGATACACGCTGGGATGTAGTGCTACATAAAGGGTATCGTATGGTTACGAGCGATGGTACTTTTACAGGGGATGATTCAACTTCCTTTTATTTATGGGAAGGTCATTCAGTTACAGGCGCTAACACCTCACACAATGGTGGAACAACTTGTTCCCTCAGAAGAGATAACGGAATTTAAAAGGAGAATGACTATGTTTATATCACCACTTAACTTATTTAAAAGAGCAGACCACTGGGCTGCTAAAATGATGTTCAAGCCTTTCTGGACTGCTGTCGCTTCAGCAGCAGTAGGTCTCTATTCAGCAAAGAAGGCAGCCAAAGCTCAAGGAGCAGCTTCAGATGCTGCATCTAGAGAAGCAGCGTTAGCTCGAGAAGAGGCTAGACCTTGGGATGTCCAAGGTGCCTTTGGTTCAGCTAAGTTTGACCAAGATGGCAGAGAACTTAATCTGGAGTTATCAGCCCCATGGCAAAGCGAGTATGACCTTGCGATGCAGGGAGCCAAGGACCAGCGTGGGTACATTGCTGGGATGGAAGCAGACCCCATGGCTGCTGGTCAGAAGTTCTATGAACAACAGCGAGCTTTATACGCACCACAGCAAGCAGAAGACAGACTTACTATGGAGAAGCGTTTACTAGGTCAAGGTATGTTTGGTTCTACTGGCGGTGGTATGCAAATGAACGCTCTATTGGATGCTCAGCAACAGCAAGACTTGCAAGCCCAGTACGCTGGTTTAGACCAAGCTCAAGGTTACATTGATACTTATAGAGGTAGGTCTGCTAGTGACTTATCTCAAGCTGAAGCTATCGGTCAGATGCCTCAGAAGTATGCTGAGACAGGTAGAGGTATTGGAACAGGAATGTCTAGTGTTGCTAACAACTCTGCTAACGTAGCTAGTAATGCAGCTCAAGCTAGAGGAGCATCACAAGCTAATCGTTATATGAATAATGCTAGTATGTTTGGTAATGTAGCTAAGGCGTGGGATAGCCGTACTACGGCACCTACTGGCGATGACTACATGGACTTTTAGGAGATAATTATGGCATTTACACCAAATGGAATGTTCTACATGAGCCAAGAAGACTACAAACCTGCGACTGATTTAGTTGGTCAAGGCGCACGTGGTATGCTTGGTGTTCAGAACGAAGAAGAAAAGCTACAAGCTGACAAATTAGCTGTTGAGGAGATTGTTAAAGGAGCTGACTTCGATACTTCTGAGGGTAGAAAGGCAGCGCTTGATGCAATCAAAGCGGTTAATGTCGATGCTTGGATGGAGTTTAATAAGTCGTTGAACGCTCTTCAGAAGAGTGACCAAGACCTTAACTCTACTAAAAGCAAGTCAGCTCTAGGTAAAGCCTGGGTTACAGAACAAGAACCTGCTACTGTTAAAGAGTGGGCAGGGCGTATGCTCAAAGGTAAAATAACACCTGAAGAATTAGAATCTGTTGGTTCTGCTTCTGATGTAACTTTGGTTATTAACAGGCTAGTAGAAGATGGTATGGCTAAAGGCTCCGCTAGTCGTTTAGCTGCCTCATTAACAGCTGAGCTTAAGCAAGGTAAGACTGACTTTATGAGTCTTAATAAAGGTCAAATGCCAGGTGGTTCATCTAATCAGAGTAGACCTCTAAGTTCTATTCAAGGTGTTGATAGAGGCAATGGCACTAGGACTGGTACACAAGTACCTCCAGTTACAGGCGCTCAACCTACAATTTCACAAGAAGAATACAATGCTGACCCTAGACCTCCGTGGGCTAAAGGTACATTATACAATTATAAACCAGTTAAAACACAACCTTATGAGACTATGCCAGGCGGTGCTTAATAATGCTGTCATACAATCCAGCTGAAGCTGCTCAACAAGCAACGATAAAGAAAGCCTTTGCACCAGAGGAAACTAACTTCTGGAATATGTTCTCGTCTAATCAGGATTTAACTACTGACTTAGGACAACAAGCGTGGGCTACAGGTGGTTTATCAGGACAAGCTTTGTCTGAGCTTTACTCTGAGGAAGACCAACGTAAATGGTACATCCAACGTAATGCTGTGGACTACGGTTTGAATGAGCTTAATAATGTCATTCAAGCGTACACAGACTTAGGTGCTGAGCGTAACTTCACTGAAGAAGAAGCTACTCAGTTTGAGGAAGTACTAGAACGTAAGCGTTTACTTGAAGAAGACTTGGACTATGTTCACTCTACTTTAGGTGGTGACCGTGATGCTACTTTATTCGACAACGGTAACTCATTTAATGATGCTTGGGGTAATGATGCAGGTGAAGCAGCAGGTATTAGTGAAGTAATGCAGTTCGCTGTGGATAGCCCTGCTGCCTTAGCTGGTCTACTTGCTGGTGAGATAGTTAAAGATATACCTTTATCAATTCTAGGTTTCTTCGGTTTAACTGGGAAGGTAGGTAAAGGTACAAGCATACTAACTAAAGTACATAACAAATTAAACAAGATTAAACCTAAAGCTCTTAGAAATCTAGCTTACTTAGGTACTGGTGTAAGTGCTGGTACTTTATCAGGTGGTGGTTATGAAGCTGCCTACTCATTATTAGATGAAGGTAAGGTCAACTATAATCATGTTGAACAAGGTGCTACTTTTGGCTCTGTCTTCGGTGTGTTAGGTGGACTTGGTCTGATGGGTACTGGCTCTAAACTTAGAAATGCTGGTGTTATGGATGAAGTAGCTACAGTAGGAGCAGGTTCAGTAGCTAGTACAGGTGAACGCTTAGGTAAAGCAGGTACTGATAAAGTATTCCAAGCGTCACAGGAGAACCTTAAAGGTCTTAATGACATAGCTGCTAAGATGGTGAGTAAGCAAGATGATGCTAATATCTCAGCTCAAGCTAAGAAGACTACTATCCTTGAAGACTCTGGTTATACACAAGAAGTTAAACAAGTGAAAGACACAGGCGGACGTGGTGTTGCTTACTCAGTACCTGACCCTACTACAGGTAAGATGATAACGTATTTAGATAGACAAGCTCTTGAGAAAGAGTTTCGTAATATCAAACAAAGAATTGCTGATGAAGGTGAAGTTAATGGTGTATCGATTAAAGGTTTAACACCTAAAGAGATAGCCACCCTTAAAAACAGAGATGCTTACGAGGCATTAGTTCTAGCTAAAGAAAAAGCTAAGGGCGTATTAGTATTAGACCACATCAAGAAGAATGGTTCAGTTGAGGGTTTACCTGTTGACTTAGATGCTCAAGCTGTTAGGTTAGCTAAGTCTGAATTAGACAAGGCAGACCAGAAGTTTAAACAATCTAAACAGGATAGTCCAAGTGAAGCTCAAGCTAAGGCAGTCGCTGCTGAAGAAGAGGCAACTCCTCCACCTCCTGGACGTATAGCTAGTGCTTTAGCTGACTCACCTATTAAGTCCGCAGTTGCTTTAGGTGCTGTAGGTTATGGTCTTGCTGAAGTTAGTGCTGATGGTGAAGGTCTCTATGGTCTAGCTGCAGGTGCTATAGCTGGTAAGTTTGGTGGTGCTAAGTTAATGACTACTTTAAACAAGTCACTTAATGCTTCAGTGATAGCTACTAAACGTGCTTTCTCTGAACAATCGGCTGACCATGCTGTACTTGCTAAGATTACTGAATACAAGATGCAGAACATACTTGAAAGAGTTGACCAAGTCTTTGTAACACCTAAGGATAGAGCTGCTTTAGTTAGGTCTCTTGAGATAGGTGATGGTGCTATGAAGTTTAAAGACAAGTCTATGCAATCAGTTAGAGACGAAGTTAGAGTTATGCTAAACATCATCGGTAATGAAGCTGTTGATGCTGGGATACTTAACAAGTCTAAAGATGTATCTCGTATTAAGTTTGGTAAGGTTGAGAAGAATAAAACAGGTACATTCTTGTATAACTACTTTCCACATATCTTCCGTAAAGAGATTGATGAAGACTTCTTGGAAAAGCTTGTTACTAAATATGGTAGTACACATACACCTAGTGGTGAACGTAGAACTATGATGGGTACTCTTGAAGAGATTGACAGACAGTTCCCTGAAATGAACGTAATCCTAGACCCTGTGATAGCTTTAGATATATACAGTAAAGCTATGACTAAGGCTGTTTATGGACGTAGAATGATTGATTCATTGCGTGAGTACAACCTAGAGTTTGACTCTGGTCGGATACCTGCAATGATGCGTAAGGAAGACCTGGAGGCTTTAACAACTGGAAAAGCTTCACTGCTTAGTAAGAGGTATAACAAAGCAGGTAAAGGTTTAACTAGCGAAGAAGCTACAAACTATGAATACTTTAATCATCCTTCACTGAGAGGTTATGTAGCACACTCTAATGTTAAGAACCTAATTGATGGTCATTTCAAGACTATTAGAAAAGGTAGTGCTGCTGACCTTGCTGAGAGTGCTTTAAAGTTTGGTAATGGTCTTAAACGATTGTCTGTATTTGGTTCGTTATTCCATGCTCAAGCTCTAGTACTATCGTTTTCTTACACTATGGGTGTTGCAGGTGCTTTGAAAGGCTTAGGTGGCTCTTATACTAAAGGTAAAGTTGGTAAAGGTTTAAAGGTTCAACGTCCAGATGGAAGTGAAGTTGATTTAGATTGGTCTCACCTTGAGTTAGGTACTGGTACTTATCAACAGATTGTTGAAGAAGCTATTAGTTGGAAACTAGGTGTAGGTGATACTAAGACTAGACAGACACTTAACCCAGGTACTAAGGAAATGGATGACTTCCTTGCTAGACATACTGGTGAGAACAGCATACCAGCTAAGGTGTTTAAAACAATGGACCATATTACTTGGTCTCAACTACACGATAGATTTAAGGTTGCTGCTTTCTTACAACAACGTCAGAAGCTAATGGAGCGTGGTGTTAAGTATGACCGTGCTAGTCAACAAGCAGCTGTCTTTGCTAATGATGCTTTTGGTGGACTTGATTGGGATGGCTTTGCTTCTAGATTGTATAAGTTTGCTGAGAAGAATCCACATAGTATCAGAGGTAAGATAGCTCCACATATAGCTGCGGCAATGCCTGCTAACAATAGAAAGTGGTTTAATGCTGTATTGTTTGCACCTGACTGGACTGTATCTAACCTTAGGATTGTTGGTAACCTTGTACCTTTGTCAATGAGAGCAGCTAAAGTTCTTAGTAACGAAGGTTGGTTGAAGGCGTTCCACAAGAACCCTAAGCTGAGTACTCCAGAAGCTACAGAAATACTAGCTGCTTGGAAGATGTATGCTGGTTATACTACTCGTGCTGGAATACAGACAACTGCTTTATGGTGGACATTGTCACAAGCTAATGGTATGTTTGAAGGACCTGAATCACCTGAGCCTGACTTTGATGAGTTTATGAAGTTCTGGATTACAGGTAAGTTAGATTTAGGTGGTGGTGAGACCATGGTAATCTCTAAGCAGATTGTTGAACCTATTCACTGGGTGACTAACTTTAGACATACCCTTATGAATAAAGGAGCTATACTACCTAAAACAGCTATTGAAGGTATGATGAATAAACAATGGTTTACCCTTAAAGGTGACAACCCTTATGGACCTGCTATCTCAGATAAAGATGGTAGTCATTACTTTAAGTGGTTAGCTAAGAAGTTTACACCTATTGTAATCGGACCTGCGTTTGACGACAGAATTACATGGCAAGAAGCATTAGAACGAATAAGTACTGGTGGTGTTGGTTTTGCGCAGTACCAATCTAAAGATTAATTAAATGGAGAATACAATGTTAGAAGAAGATATAAGTAAAGACCAAGATGAGATGAATGAACAGTTCATGGAAGAGTACACAGAAGCTTCCATCTCAGGAGACTTTGAAACCTTTGCTGAGAACTGGGGTTTAGATGTTGATGAAGCTCATGGTATAGCTTTAGAGTTTCCTCAAATATCAGATATGGTACCTGAAGACTTTACTAAGTCAGAGACTGACCAAGTTTCTACTAATACTAATCCTAATGAACAAGCTACTATGGTTGCTGAGAAGCAAATGGACGAGTGGGAGAACGGTGGTGTTACTTCTGAGATAATTCCAGGTGAGACAGGTGTAAGTGATATGATTATGTCTGCTGCTGAGAAGCTAGGTATTCCACCTGAAGCTGCTTTAGCTCTAGCTGGTGTCGTTAAGAAGAACCCTAAAGATATAGTTAAAGGTACTAAGGGTATGTTTACCCCGAAGATGACCAAGAAGAACTTACCTGATAAACGAGGTACTAAGTCTGGAGAAGTAGTTGGTGAACCTACTAAAGGTGGTTTACCTATTAAGCATAAAGGTGAACGTCAAGTAGCTAAGACTGATAATGGTGAGACTAGAAAGTTTGGTTTAACTGACCGTAATAAAGAGCTAGCTACTGCTGGTACTTTAACAGGTGCAGTTATTGCTGACAGAATGTTAAGTGGTGACCGTAACTCACAAGGTGACTTCATCGAAGGACCGAAAGAGAAGGTTGATTTATACCAACCTGATGGCATTGAGCAACCTGAAGAAAAACCAGAGACTGCGCCAGAAGTGAAATCTGAAAATCAGAATGGTTACCATAAGTTAGAAGGTCAGAACTTCTGGACTGTTGATAATGAAGATTCTTACTGGGATACTCATGAGATTGGTACAGGTGATATGGATGGTTCAGAATTGAAACAAGCAAAAGCTAAAGAAGTAGACTTTTCTAGCTGGTTTAACTAAACACAGGAGTAATATATGGGATTCGGAAGAGCAGTAAGTAAAGCAGCACGTAAAGGTGCTAGAGGTTTACAAGGTAATCGTAACTCACAGGGTGACTTAAGAATAGACGCCACTAACCCTAACGAAGCATTAAAGTCACAAGCTTTCCAGATGGAAGATGCTGATTTAGAGACACTGGCTGCCCAGTTAGGAACTGAAATTAAGAAAGGTGATGAAGCTCAGGCTGTCATACTTCAGGAACGCTTAGACATTGTTAATGATGTCATAGCTTCCAGAGCTGATGTAGACCCTCTAAGTCTGGATGTTAAGTTCTAACGGTCACTGAACAGAAACCCAGACTTATCTAAGCCAGCCGAAACAAGCTGGCTTTTTAGTTCCTCATACTTGCGTTTCAGGCATCTGCTCAGGTAATGTTCATAAGCATCATCATAGTTCTTGCCACTTTTAGCTACCCTGTCTGCGTAGTCTTCTGCTAAGGTCTCACATATCTGTTCTTTATTCATTGTCAAGCTCCGTTTGTATGTATTCAATACGGGGAGTGACTGAGTAATACTTCATTGCTCGTATCATAGCCACCTGCTTGTCATTCTCAAAGTACACACCTTCCAGTGAATCTAGAATAGCTTTACAATAGTTATCGATGTCTGCGTTATTGTCACAGAACTTCCCATCCTTGGCTGCTTTCTTCTTCTTAGACCAAGACTTGGGGATTGCTACATAAAAGGTTATCTGAGCGTATATGAGCTTGTCAGTAGGTACGAAGGTAATATCCTTGGTAAGCTCAGTCATATCTTCTTTGAATTGGGTGTACTTCTTTGGAAAGAAGGTACTCCAACGTGTGACTCTAGGTCTAGATGCTACAACTGGGGCTATATCGAATATTACTTTCAATTAATTCTCCTCGTGAACTTATAAGTCTACCTTATTTCTCATCAAAGTAATCATAAATCTCATTAACCTTAGGGTAGTTGACTATTTTAGTCAGGAACCTTGGACCAGTTGAGTAACTAAATACTTTAACTTCAGGGTAACAATGACGTTTGTAAACACAGTAACTACATTGCATAGCTAACTTTAAGTTCCCAGACTTACCATCAGGTACAGGTGCAAAGCATTTCTCAGGTGAGATGTTGTCTTCAACCATACATTTCAGGTACTTAATCCTATCTTTGATGTCATCATCGTACTTGAAGCTCTCAATGTTAGTGCATAAGGCACCGTTCGTCTTATCAATCACTAACCATCCACCTTCGTCCTTACCTAACGATTCAGCGTATCCTCGGAGCTGGTCTAAATAACCGAATGGGTCATCACTTCTTACTGAACCTTCCTTAAACTTCTTGAATCCGAAGGGTGATGCTGTCTTAACATCAATCAACACACCATCAATAACACAGTCCATAGAACCTTTGATGCCTTCAACTTCTGCCTTGCCTTGTTTGTTAGTAACTGTATGCCCAGACAATTCAGCCAGTGCAAGTACTAATTCCTCAGTCGCATGACCATATAAGAACTTCATCAACGTCTGTGATGTCATCTTCTCAGCTTCATAACCATTATGTAGATACCACAGGTACAATTCCTGCTTACCAATGTTACTCATACGCAACGTACGCTTGTCGTCATGCTTCGTAAGTACTTGATTCTTAAGGATATTCTTCATAGCCTCTCCGAAATCATCAATCACTTTCTCAACATCAACACCTTCTGCTGCTTGGTTTGTCTTTAACACCTCATAGATGTCTTCTACTAAACTTTCAATCTTCTTCATGCTTTTCTCCTGTGTCTTTTGGTGTCCATACGCTTTTGAATAAGGACTCTTTTTCTACTGGTGGATATAAGTACTCACCATCACCTAAGTAGTATGGTTGCCCCTGTAAAGACGGGTCTTGTAAATCATAGTATAAACTCATAGTATCTCCTAGTGGGTTTCAGCCCAGTTATTACCTATCTTAAATTCAGCATCAAGAGGACATTTCATATCAAATGCTACGCCTGCTTCTATGATGCTGCCTACTGCTAAGCTCCCGAAGAACTCAGCTTGGTCTTCCCTTACTTCTGTTTGAATCTCATCGTGAATATTACCCACGAATTTGTAATCAATCTTGTACTGCTTTGCATAACCTTCCAATAATACTAGAGCTTTCTTCATAACGATTGCCCCAGCTGACTGTAGTAGCATATTCAATGCAGCGTGTGTGCTTCTAATGTGTATCTTCCTGCCATCTAAGGCTTCGATTGTGCCTTTCTCAGACAGCTTTGTAACTCGCTTTCGTAAATCTCTAAGTGCTGGCGTATTATCGAGGAAGTTCTTCTTAAGTCGTTTACCATCTGTACTTGTTCCTCCGACAACGCTTCCAATCTTCTCGTCTCCAGCTCCGTACAGGAAAGCATAGATGAAAGTCTTTGCCTGATTTCTTGATTCAAGTCCTGCAGCCACTTGATTTGCTGTGTGTATATCTCCATCTGTTGCCTCCTTA
>Ga0307986_10002491_pt1 | contig 13188 bp, 8 predicted proteins | sample EllFjometageno82_FD_203170 | JGI IMG/M metagenome (GOLD analysis project Ga0307986, IMG submission 203170) | Marine microbial communities from Ellis Fjord, Antarctic Ocean - #82 | ecosystem: Environmental > Aquatic > Marine > Unclassified | place: Southern Ocean | collected 2014-10-09
AATTGCATATACTTTGCATTTCGTAAAGAAAGGTCAATAAGTTTTTTCTTGTCTCCTATTTTAGGAACTGATAGCTTTGTATTTGACCAAATACTAGATATGTTATGAGAACAATATATTTTTTCTGAAACACTACTAAATCTACTTCTAAGATCAGTAATAACAAATTGCAAAATATCTTCATCTTGCTCAGACAATTTTTTCTTTACTTCAACAGTATGACACTGTATTATTGCCCCGTTTGTTATTTTAAGATAATTGACAAATGCAATATTTTTTTCTGAGACAATGCTAAAAACATCAACATTATTGATCGTTGAGCTTACAATAGAAGATTTTGACTGATAGTTGTTTAATAGGTTTAACTTTTCTTTTATTTTTTGAGCATTTTCAAAATCTAAATCATTAGAAAAAATCATCATCTTTTCTTTTAGTTTTGAATTTACAACCCTAAGGTCGCCTTTTAAGATTTGTCTAATCTGAGAAATTGTTTCTAAGTATTTTGGCTTTAACTCTTTTTTAATGTTTCCATTTAAATACGAGTATGGTGTCCAGCCATTGTCGTAAAATATCTCTGAAAAAAAATCTAACAGCACATTTATCACATAAGTTGACATATAAGGTCCATAATATTCCGAACCATCTTTTAAAACTGTTCTTGTTTGAAAGACCTTTGGAAATTCTTCGTTTTTAATACATATCCAGGGATATGTTTTGTCATCTTTTAATAAAATGTTATATCTAGGTTGATGTTTTTTTATAAGATTATTTTCTAGCAATAGTGCATCAATTTCGGTTTCAACTATTATGCATGTAATATTAGAGATCTTACTTACTAAAATTTTAGTTTTTAGATTATCATGCTTATTTGTAAAATAGGAAGAAACTCGACTTTTTAGGTTCTTGGCTTTTCCTATATATATAATTTTATCCTTGTCATCATAATAGTGATAAACCCCAGGCTTCTTTGGAATATTATTAATTATTTCGGCTAATGCGTTGTTTGTAGACATTTTAAAAACCCGTATAAGTTGTTGCTAGAGTTTGTAAATATAGTACTTTTGAAAGGTAAAGAATGTACTATGAAACTAGCGATTATTGGAGCAACCGGAATGGTTGGAGTTCAAATATTAAAAATCTTACAAGAAAGAAAATTTAGTTACACTGAATTAATTTTAGTAGCTTCTGAGAAATCAATAGGAACAAAAAAAATAATTAACAATCAATCTTTTACAGTCATTGGCTTGCAAGAGATGATTTTATCCCCCCCTGAATTGGCTTTGTTTTCTGCAGGCTCAGAAATATCAAAAATTTGGGCTCCAAGATTAGTAGAGAAAGGCTGTAAAGTTATCGACAACTCTTCTTATTGGAGAATGTCTCATAAAAAAAAATTAATTATTCCAGAAATAAATGGAGATCAATTAACAGCATCTGATATGATAATATCAAACCCTAATTGCTCAACTATACAATTATTAATGGCTGTCGCTCCGCTCCACAAAAAATTTAATATTGAAAGAATGATTGTTTCAACATATCAATCAGTTACAGGAACAGGTAAAAAAGCGGTTGACCAACTAAAAAATGAAGAAAATGGCATTGCTGGTGAAATGGTTTATCCACACCCAATCTACAGAAACGCGCTTCCTCATATTGATGTTTTTGAAAATAATGGTTATACTAAGGAAGAAATGAAGATTGTAAATGAAACGCATAAGATCCTTGACAAGAATATTATGATTACGGCCACTGCAGTAAGAATTCCTGTTGAGGGTGGGCATTGTGAAAGTGTTAATATAAAATTCTCTAAAGAAACTAATCTTGATGATATTAGAAAAACACTAGAATCAAGTAGCGGTTTAATTGTTTTAGATGATGTTAAAAACAATACATACCCAATGCCAATAAACTCAAAAGGCAAAGACGAGGTTTTTATTGGTAGAATAAGAAAAGATTTTTCTCAAGAAAAAACTATTAATATGTGGATTGTTTCAGACAATCTTAGAAAAGGAGCAGCAACAAATACTATTCAAATTGCAGAGTATTTATTAGAAAATGATTTATTAAAAATTAAATAATTTTTGAAAAAAGCAACTATAATTGGTTCTGGAATAGGAGGCTTGTCTTCTGCAATAAGATTGTCTGTTAAAAGACATGCTGTTGATGTTTATGAGGCAAATAAAAGCTACGGAGGTAAGATGCGAGAAACTAAAAAAAACGGCTTTAGATTTGACATGGGACCGTCTTTATTGACTATGCCAGAAAAAATTGATGAATTATTTCTTTTGGCAAATAAAAACCCAAGGGATTATTTTCAGTATATAAAGCTTGAGGAGGGCTGTAGGTATTTTTATGATGATAAAACAGTTATAAGAGGATATACTGATGTGGATAAATTTGCTAGTGAGTTACATGAAAAAGCCGGTATTTCGCAAAAGATAACAAAAAGCCATATTAAAAAAAACACTTTTATATTTGACTCCACCAGTTTTTTATTTTTAGAAAAGTCTCTTCACAAGTTAAAAACATATTTGTCTTTTAAAGTATTTATTGCTTTTTTAAAATTACCTTTTTTACAGATTTTTCAATCTATGCACTCTGCTAATAGTAGAAGATTTAAAAGTAAAAAAGCTATAAAAATATTTAATCGTTTTGCAACATATAACGGATCAAACCCATATAAAGCACCGGCAATTTTAAATAGTATTTCAGCTTTAGAGTTTAATAAAGGGGCCTTTTATCCAAATTCAGGAATGTTTACAATTGCAACAGCACTTTATAAGCTTGCAATTGACCTGGGTGTTAAGTTTCATTTTAATACATTGGTTGAAAAAATTTCAGTTAATGATGGTGTTGCAGACGGTGTTTTTGTTTTAAACAACTTTCATAAAGCCGATATTGTTATTTGCAACCAAGACATATACTTTGTTTATAAAAACTTACTTCCCAAGAAATTTACAATAAAAAGAATTCTCAATCAAGAAAGATCATCTTCTGCTTTAATTTTTTATTGGGGTATAAAAAAAGAATTTTCTAACCTTCAGCTTCATAATATTCTATTTTCTAATAATTATGAAGAAGAATTTAAGATGTTATCTGGTAATAAAAAAATTTACAAAGACCCAACAATATATATTAATATTACATCTAAGATGACAAAAAATGATGCTCCTAATAATTGTGAGAATTGGTTTGTGATGATTAATACGCCAAATGATGTTGGGCAGAATTGGCAAGATTTAATTATCAATTCTAGAAAAAATATAATTAAAAAAATAAATAAGGTGTTAGATGTAAGTATTGAAGAATACATTAGTTGTGAAGAAATTCTTACACCAAAACTAATTGAAAGCTCCACACAATCATTTAGAGGATCTTTATATGGAAGCTCATCTAACGCTAGAGGTTCAGCTTTCTTTAGACATCCAAATTTTTCTAATCAGATCTCAAATTTGTATTTTTGTGGTGGTAGCGTACACCCCGGAGGCGGAATTCCTTTGGCGCTGTCCTCTTCTAAAATAATAGGTGAATTAATAAGTTAAAAATATGAGTTTAAGAAGAATTAATTGTGTTATTTTTCTAATGTTTTTCTTTAATATTGTTGGAGCGCTGAGTATTCTTTATGGGACAAATATCCAGCTATCTGATATATACATCTTGTCAAACAAATTAAGTACACTTAACTCCGTATTTAATACTGATCTTTCATCAATAATATTGCCACTTACTCAGTTAAATTTATTACTTATTTTTTGCTTGTTTTTCTATTCAAACAATAACTATTCTAAAAGTTTTATTTTTCTTTGTTTTCAGGTGTTTTTTTTCGGTTTTTTTATTGAGGTTTTGGGTGTAAATACAGGATTTATTTTTGGGGAATATTCATATGGAAAAACACTTGGATTAAAACTATTTAATACGCCATTAGTTATGGGGATAAATTGGCTAAATCTATCACTTGCCTCTTTTGGGGTTATCTCTTTCTTTACAGAAAAGAAATTTCTGTTAATATTATTAAGCTCTCTCTTAATGGTTTCTCTTGATTATATTATTGAACCAATTGCAATTAATCTTGACTTTTGGTCATGGCAAAATGTATCTGTGCCTATTCATAATTACTTTGGATGGTTTTTTGGTGCAATTATCGTTCAGATACTTATTGTTTTTTCTGAGCAAAAAATTAACTTTAAAATTGCTGTTGGAGTTTTAGGCTCACAATTAACTTTCTTTTTAATTCAATACTTAAATTATGGAAATATTAGCTAGTAAATATTTTTATTGTTATGTCTTAATTGCAACAATAATTTATCCACTACTTCAAAGTTTTGAAAGTAAATTAAAACTTTATAAAAAGTGGAAAAGTTTATTGCCCGCACTATTACTGTGTGTAATTATACATGTTCCGATAGATGTTTTATTTACTAATTTAGGTGTTTGGAGCTTTAATCCAAATTATATTTTAGGCATAAAAGCATTTAATCTACCCATTGAAGAGTGGCTTTTTTTTATAGTAATTCCCTATGCTTGTGTCTTTATTTATGAGGTGCTAAATTACTTTTTTGAAGATATAAAGCCGATGAAGATTGTTTTTAACCTCTCATTAGTTTTTGGTGTTGTACTAATTTTAATAGCCGCTATTTATTACAAGAATTTATACACTTGTTTGTATTTTTGTTTAGCTTCTTTAATCTGCTTTATAGCATTTTATTTCAAGCCTATTTGGTGGGGTAATTTTCTAAGGTCTTATCTTATTACTTTACTTCCTTTCTTAGTTATGAATGGTCTATTAACAGGAAGCTTTACAGAGAGCCCCATTGTTCAATACAATCTTGACCATATTATTGGATATCGACTTTTAAATATCCCCGTTGAAGACACAGTATATAATTTTGTTATACTTGCTGAGGTTATAGCCTCATATGAGTTTTTAAGAAAACTATTTAAAAAGCTTTCTATAAAAAATAATTAGCATAAACATCCCAACAGATATACCTGCATCAGCAATATTAAAAACAGGTCTAAAAAAGATAAAATGCTTATTTGCAAAAATGGGTAGCCATTCAGGAAGATGTGTGTTAATAATAGGGAAGTAAAACATATCAACCACTTTTCCTTTTAAGAAGGAAGAGTATCCTCCTGAGGCTGGAAAAAATTCTGATATTTTATTATAGCTGTCATTAAAAATATAGCCATAAAAGACACTATCAATAATATTTCCTATGGCCCCTCCTAAAACCAGCCCTAATGAAACCAGGGCACCGCTTGGCATATTTTTTTTAGATAATCTATAAACATATATCAACCCCCAAACAACGACAATAATTCTAAAAATTGTAAGTGCTAATTTACCGATATCACCACCGAGTTGCAGCCCAAAAGCCATACCATTATTTTCTGTAAAATGAATTATAAACCAATCAAAAATTTTGTGCTCTTGACCCAGAAACATATTAGTTTTAATCCATAGTTTTAAAAATTGATCAACTATAATTAGAATTAATGCACTTGATATTACTTTTCTCAAAGCGAGTTTATTGAGCTTTTTTTGCCTCTATACTTAGCGTGGCATGCGGTACTAAGGTGAGCCTTTCTTTTGATATTAATTTGCCTGTAATACGACATACGCCGTAGGAATGATTTTCAATTCTAATTAGCGCATTATTTAGGTTTAAAATAAATTTAGCCTGTCTTTCAGCTAGCTTAGTATTTTCTTCTTTAGAAAGTGTTGTAGACCCTTCTTCAAAAGCCTTAAAAGTAGGAGAAGTATCTTCTGTGCCATTATCTCTATCATTTGCACATGAAGCTCTTAGAATTGCTAAATCCTCTCCGGCACTTTTAATTTTTTCTAAAATTATTTTTCTGAACTCACTAAGTTCTGTTTTTGTATATGATGTTTTTTCTTTCATACTAGCTTTTAAATATTAAAATTTCACAAAAAATATTATCTATTAGATCTATTTTTTCATAACCATCTTGATTTGATGATGTGAAAATTAGTTCATTTGCAAGTGTTTCATTACAAATATATGTCAAATTATTTTTAATTACACATTCTAGACTCTTGTTTTTTAGGATATTGATACAGATTTTATCGGTTACTAAGAATTTTTTTTCTTTTCTGATGTTTTGAATTCTATTTACTAGCTCCCTAGCCAAACCCTCTTCTTTTAGGTCTTTGGAGATATTCATATCTAAAGCAACGCTATAAAGATCATTACTTGTAACAGAGTACCCTTCAATATCTTCTGATATAATATCAACATCTTCTAATAAAATAGATAGACCACTATCTAATGTCACCTGATAGTTTTTTTCTAGATTTTTTATTTGAATACTATTTAGCGTATTAATCTCAAGACAAATCTCCTTAATCTTTTTTCCATATTTAGGTCCAAGAATCTTAAAATTGGGCTTTACTTTTTTTGAAACTAATGTAGAGTCTTCATCAATAAGTTCTAGTTTTTTTAAATTAGTTTCGCTTAAAATAATGTTTTTTATACCATTAATATTTTTCCTTACTATTTCTTTAGATGATGTGATAAGGGCTGTGTTTAATGGTTGGCGAACTCTTACTTTCTCCTTTTTTCTAAGCGATAGAATACTTGATGATATCTTTTGAGCAATTTGCATTTGATTTTCTAAATCTTTATCTATTGCTTCTTTATTGGAGACGGGAAACTCTTTAAGATGAATTGAATCTCCAGAGCCGTGAAGGTCTTGATATAGATTATCCATAAAGAAAGGAGCTATTGGGCATGAGATAAGGGCTACTATTTCTAGACATTCAAAAAGAGTATTGTAGGCATTTTTTTTATCAATATTATATTCTCCTTTCCAAAACCTACGCCTATTTAATCGGATATACCAGTTACTAAGCTTGTTGATTACAAAATCCTGTATTAGCCTAGCTGCTTTTGTTGGTTCATAGTTTTCGTAGTTTTGTGTAACATCATCTATAAGAGAGTTTAGCTCGGAGATAATCCATTTATCTGTTTTGTCTGGCTTATTAATTTTTGACTCTCCAGCTATATATTGATAATTATCAATATTTGCATAAAGTGAAAAGAACGAGTATGTGTTGTAGAGAGTCCCAAAGAATTTTCTTTGAACTTCTAATATACCCCCTTCATCAAACTTAAGGTTATCCCAGGGCTGTGCATTACTAATCATATACCATCTTGTTGCATCTGCACCATACTTATTTATTGTAATAAATGGATCTACTGCATTTCCAAGCCGCTTAGACATTTTATTACCCCTCTTATCTAAAACCAAACCATTTGAAACTACATTTTTATAAGCCACAGAATCAAAAACAAGAGTTGAGATAGCGTGTAGGGTGAAAAACCACCCCCTAGTTTGATCTACTCCTTCTGCAATAAAATCTGCCGGAAAATTATTTTTAAACAGATCTTTATTTTCAAATGGATAGTGGAGCTGAGCGTAGGGCATTGAGCCTGAATCAAACCAAACATCAATTAAGTCTAATTCTCTTTTCATAGCCAGACCCGAATTTGAAACAAGTATGATATCATCAACATATGGCCGATGTAAATCAAAAACATTATAGTTTTCTTCAGAAAAATCTCCCACTGAAAATTTCTCTAGAGGGTTTTGTGTCATAAGTCCAGCAACTACAGATTTGTTAATTTCTATTTTTAACTCTTCAATTGAGCCAATACAGACCTCTTCTTTGCCGTTTTTAGTCCTCCAAATTGGAAGAGGAATGCCCCAAAATCTAGAACGAGATAAATTCCAATCTACCAGGTTTTCAAGCCAATTTCCAAACCGTCCTTCTCCAGTAGAGGCTGGCTTCCAATTAATAGTGTTGTTTAACTCCAACATTCTTTTTTTATGACTTGTTGTTTTTACAAACCAACTGTCAAGAGGGTAATATAATATTGGCTTATCTGTTCTCCAGCAATGAGGATAAGAGTGTTCGTATTTCTCAGATTTAAATAGATTTCCCTCTTCTTTAATTTTTATAATTACCTGTACATCAGCTGGCAGTTTTGGTTTGACATCTTTCTCGGTATAGTATTCTTCTTTTACATATTGGCCATAAAAATCTGTAACTTCTTTAGTAAACCTTCCTTGTTCATCAACCAAAGTTAAAGATCCAATACCATTTTGTTTTGCAACCCTACTGTCATCTGCACCAAAGCTAGGGGCCAAGTGAACAATTCCAGTACCATCTTCTGTAGTAACAAAATCTGCAATTAAAACCTTAAAAGCTTCGCCATCTTTTGGTTGAGCATATTTTAGTAACTGTTCGTATTTAATATTAATAAGACTGCTACCAATAAACTTATCAATAATAATATACGGAAGGTTCTTATCACCTATAATATGATTTTTACGTTCTTTATTCTCATTTTCTTTTTTAAAAAAATTAGATAAAAGATCTTCAGCTAAAATTATTGAAATTATCGCTCCAGTGTATTGATTGACTGTTTCAACTAAAAGATATGTGATTTTTTTACCTACAGCTAGCGCTGTATTAGAAGGAAGTGTCCATGGGGTTGTTGTCCATGCTATAAAAAAAACTTCATTTTTTGTTTTAGAAAATAAAAATACACTTAACTCATCATTAATAACTTTAAATTGAGCTACAGCTGAAGTGTCTTTTACATTTTTATAGCACCCCGGCTGATTTAATTCGTGTGTACTAAGGCCCGTACCTGCTTTAGGCGAAAAGGGTTGAATAGTGTGTCCTTTATAAAGTAATTTTTTTTCATGAAGTTTTTTAAGTAACCACCATACGCTTTCAATATATTTATTATCATATGTTACGTAAGGATTCTCCATATCAACCCAATAACCCATCTCCTCAGTTATATTTTCCCAAGATTTCTTGTACTTCATTACATTAACACGACAAGCTTTGTTATAGTCTTTAATAGAAATCTTATTGCCAATATCCTCTTTAGTTAAACCAAGTTCTTTTTCTACACCCAGCTCCACAGGCAGTCCATGTGTGTCCCACCCAGCCTTTCTATTAACTTGAAAACCCTGTAGGGTTTTATACCTACAAAAAAGATCTTTTATAGTTCGTGCAATTACATGGTGAATCCCAGGCATACCATTTGCAGAAGGAGGTCCTTCGTAAAAAGTAAAGTTTTTAGATCCTTTTTTATTTTCAATACTCTGATTAAAAATATTATTTTTTTTCCAGGAATGTAAGATATCCTTATGTATTAAAGGAAGACTTAACTCTTTATATTCTTTAAATTTATTCATGTTTTTTACTGCTAATGCGTGCAAATATAGGTTTTGCTTTTAAGATAAGCAATGAATGGAAATCTAATTATTTTACAATTATTTTCTTCTCAACACTACCATCTGTAAAAATATATAAAAGAGGTTTGTTGTAGCTAAATACTGCTTTTCTTCCTAACACATCTGTAATGTTTAAAAGCTCTTTGGTATTTAATAAAGGAGACTCTATTGTTCCTGAAAGAGGTGAGTATTTGTAAAATTCATATTCCGCTCTTTCTGGAAATAGCATTATTGATTGAGAGTTTTTTGCTTTTACATAAAACTTAACTTCAAGAGCTGATGAAAAAGGCATATAGCACGAATACACGCCATCGTTAGCTTGAGCATCTCCATTAGTTCCGTCATCATACATAATAAAAGATTTAAACTTAGAATTATATTCGTTTTTTGTCGCCATCAACTCAACAGAGTTTTCGTTTGATACATTAATAGTGACTACGTTACCTAAAATATTCAATCCGTATAAATCAGGTGGGACCTGCGAAATTTCACTATTAGATTGTAAAAATGGAATTCGGTATCTAAGAGTCGACATAATTCCTCCAAAACCATACCCCCCCCAAAGACCTAAAGAAATATCTTGCTCAACATTTGTTATATAATCTGAAATAGAAAATAGTTTGTTGGGGTCATTATCAGCAGCCATATAAGCCATACTTTGCATGCTTAACACCTCACTTCTAATTAAATTAGTATCTAATTCATTGATAACGGTTCTTAGGTGAGCAGTATACTGCTTCCTGTAATCCCCATTGTTTAATAAAATATAAGCTAAAGGCCTATTAAGACTTGGGTCATCTCCAAAATAAGGATCAAATTGCTGAGGGTGTAAAGGACCTTGGGGTGTAAAAATATCCCATCCAAGAAGTGCATTAATAAAGCTTTGACTTAGATCCCATGGTATCATTTGAAATAAGCCGTCTTCAGTTTGATAAAAATAATAGTTATGTACATAATAACCGTTATAAGTATCAAAATTACCAATAACTGTATTTACAGCAAAAGCCCACAAAACCCTATCTATATTTAAGACAGAATCTAATTGATTAGGATTGAAATTTAAAGTATAAATTAGATCTACAAGTTTATTCCAACCATAATCTGACTTTAGATTATAGCTCGAAAAGTATGCGGTACTATCACCTGTTCCATACCAATTCAATCCAGGCTCTCCTCCTACAGGAGTACCTGTAGTATCACAAAACATCCCGCTACCATCACATTTTATTAAAGCTCCATTGTTTTCGTTAAAATGTTTTTTGGCAAACTGTTTATTAATAGACTCTGTGTTTACATAAAGGCCTAAATAATCTCCTTGAACATATAGTTTTGCTAGGCTGACTTCGGGTGTAGGCAGATATTTTTTATAAATTTTAGAAGCAGTATATTCTTTTAGGAATGTAGCGTCCATCCAGGCGTTTGCTAGTTTTATTTTTTTATATCCTAATAGTTTTTGCCCTGATACCCAATAATTCATATCTATATTATATGGTACTTTTGGAATACCATTGTCATTTGGTATACAGAACGTTGAATTTCCTTTATACCGAACTCCAACACTATCATATGTAACATCATCATGAGAAGAAGTAATACTTGCAGGAATTCGAAGTGAAGGGTTTGTAAAAAAAGAGTTTTGAAGAATTGTATGATAATTAGGGTCATAGAAGTTGACGTAAATATTTCTTAAAGAGTCTTTTTCATATAAACCTCCGGGAGTATCATATAAAAGTTGCGGGTTGTATATTGTTTGGCCAATAAGAAGACTAGGGAGAAACAAAATAAAAATAAAGATCGTTTGTCGGATACTATTTTTTAGCCCCATTGCTGTAATAATATGTTGAATTAAATGAAACATAGACTATCTAATGATACTCACTTTATCAGTTTTAAAGTGCTTCCATCCATCTAGGTCTTGATAAGACAACTCGTAGATATACGTTCCAGAAGTTAGATTAAATCCTTTGGCTTGATGCTTCCCGTCCCATCCATTCTGCTTAGATAGGTCTATTATATTGTTTGTTGAATACACAACCTCATTTAGTCTGTTGTAAATGTTAATAGTGAAAGTTTCCTCTAAAATACCATAGTAGCTAATAAAAAATTTATCATTAATATCATCAAAGTTAGGAGTAAATGAGTTTGGTATATAAATCCAGTAATCATCAGTGATATTAATTATTTTAAAAATAGAATCTACACAGCCAAAACTATTCTGAACAGTTAATAATATTTGGTGTTGAGAAATTGTTTCGGGATAAGTATGTAGTGGGTTTTGCTCACTATTTGTTTCGATATTATCTCCAAATACCCACTCCCAACTAATAACATTCGCTGATGATTGATCAATCATTTGAATTGTTGTATAAAGAATAGTAGTTGTGCTAGGTTCTGGTTGGAAATTAGCTGTTGGAGCTTCTGAGATTGTCACAAGGGCCTGACCACTAAGCCCTCCAGTTTCAACCGCATCAGAAAAACTTACTAGATTATATTCTCCAGCAATTGATGTGGAGATTGTATATGGATTAGAGCTTGTTGTGATTTCCGATTGCCCTATACCGTTTATTGAATAATTAAATGTGAAAGGAGCTATTCCTGTGAAAGCAACACTAACATTTGCTAGTTTTTGCTGATTCGAACAGATTGTATCATTACCAGATATAAAAGCGGTGATTGTGGGAAGTAAATATTGATTTAGATAAATTGTATCATGATGATTTACATAAAATGAATCGGTCTGATTATTATTTTGAGGCATTAAAACTACACTATCACAAGTCCAATTGCTAAATCCATAAAGAGGGTCTATAATTGGAGAGATAATTACAGTATCTCCAAGAACATAGTTAATTGTTGTCGGAAATGAATTTAAGGTTATTCCATTTACAATTATAGCAGAGTTTGTTCCAGAAGGGCTTACTTTATAAGTAAGATCTCTTGTTTCTATCGGTGGAGGTGGGGGAATAAAATTAGCAATTACAGTTACATCTCCCTGTAAATCAAGATTCAAAGTGTCTAGAAGTGGATTATAAGAATATACTCCTGATGGAATTACCTCCCAATTTTGAAATGTTCCACTTTTAACTTCAAATGGAGTACTTACCCCTCCATATCTTTGATCTACCCAACCGGTATTTGTTTGGTTTATGATATTGCCATTACTCATTTCAATCTCACCAATACCAATAATTTGAACTGTTAAATTATGAGGTCCAGAAAGCTGAGGGTGACAAGGGCCAAATCCAGTATTCATTATACTACATCTCGCATTAATAAAATCTCTTAAGTCTTGCACATTATTTTGCCACTCGACATATGTCCCACCCCATTTTGCAATTTGTCTTGGCATTTCAGGATCAATAACATTGATCATACTATCAAGTACATAAATCATAGAATCACATGAAAGATATCCATTAGCAAGGTCTTGCCATCGATTTAAATAATCATCAAAAAAACTAGTATTATTTAGTAATTCATTCCAAATAGGAACATGCCCTTGTCCTCCGGGATCCGTAAGGCTACTTGGATCACAAGGATCTGCATTTACAGACATTGTAGGAACTCCCGTATAATTTGTTCCATGGTCAAAAGTATTATCCATATCCCAAAGGGCATATCTCCATTTCTTTTTATCTCCATTCGTATCTAAACCTCTCCACCAGGCCGTATTCCAGTTTAACCAATCAGCACACACAACGTATGAATTAAGTAGAAAGTAATCAATTATACTCCCCGTATTAAATTGACCTTTGACATTTAAGTAATTACTTTGATTACTCATTGGATTAGTAGCAATATAGTTTTTAAGATTATCCCAATCTGTTTGAGCTTGAACCCCACCATACTCTGACCATGTATTTCCCCATGTTTTTAAGTACTGTAAATTATTTTTACTTTGATCATAATAAT
>Ga0307986_10002492_pt1 | contig 13187 bp, 16 predicted proteins | sample EllFjometageno82_FD_203170 | JGI IMG/M metagenome (GOLD analysis project Ga0307986, IMG submission 203170) | Marine microbial communities from Ellis Fjord, Antarctic Ocean - #82 | ecosystem: Environmental > Aquatic > Marine > Unclassified | place: Southern Ocean | collected 2014-10-09
CCTACCTAAAGATGGCCCAACAGTTGAAGAGGTAAAAAAATACTTAGAAAAGTATAATGATGAATTTATTGTTATTAAATGTGGTGGTAGTGTCTTAGTTGATCCAAAATTATTTAAAATTTTCATTGTAGATGTTGCTGTTTTAAAAAAGCTTGGCTTTAATCCTATAGTTATTCATGGTGGTGGAAAAAGAATAAATAATAAGCTGGATGAACTTAACATTAAAAGTAATTTTATTAATGGACTGAGAGTTACAGATAAAAACACTATTAATATAGTTGAAGATGTATTGATTGAATTTAATAGGGAAATTGTCAATGCTTTAAAAAATCAGTCTTGTAAAACAAGAGGAATTACTTCAAAAGAATACAACTTAATAACTGTAAAACCTGAAAGTGATAAATTAGGTTTTGTAGGTACTCCCACTCACATTAAAACTGATATTTTAAAACAAATTATTAAAGTTAATGAAGTACCTGTTGTTGCACCACTAGGGTTAGATAAAAACAATCAAACTTTTAATATCAATGCAGATACAGTTGCTGGTTCAGTGGCTAAAGAATTAAAAGCTAGAAGATTAATGATTATCAGCGATGTAGAGGGCGTATTAGATAATGAAAAAAAACTAATACCTGAAATTAATTCTCAAAAAGCTAAAGAATTAATTGATCTAGAGGTTATATCTGGTGGCATGATACCCAAAATTAATAACTGTCTAGACGTTGCAAGTAACGGAGTTAAGGGAGTAGTAATTATTGATGGAAGAAAAAATCACTCACTTCTTTTTGAGTTATTATCTGATAAAGGTTCGGGAACTTTAATAAGAGAATGAAAAATTTAATAGACATAAAATACTGGTTATTTGATCTTGATAATACTCTTTATAGCGGTCAAACAAAAGTTTTCTCAGAAGTTGATAAAAAAATGTCTTCTTTCATTTCAAAGAAATTTAATGTGGATTTGGTTAAAGCAAGACAAATTCAAAAAGAATATTTCTATGAATATGGGACAACATTATCGGGATTAATGAATCATGATAAAATTGATCCACATGAATTTCTTGAATTTGTTCACGATATAGATATTAGCTGGCTTCCAAGAGATGAAGTGTTGCGAGAGGAATTAATTAAGATTAAAGAAAAAAAATATATTTTTACAAATGGCTCTCATGCTCATGTTGAAAATGTAACCAAACAACTAGGTATAGATGACTTATTTGATGGAGCATTTGATATTGTTGATGCTAATTTTATCCCAAAACCAAAAATTGAACCTTACAAAAAAATAATCGAAAAATTTGATCTAAATCCAACAAAATCAATATTGATTGAAGATATTGCACATAATTTAGAACAAGCTAAAAATCTAGGTATGAAAACTTGTTGGCTTGAGAATGATGAGACATTCGCAAAAAAAGATGCTGATAAACCCTATATTGATTATAAGATTAAGAGCTTGCCTTCTTTTCTTCAAGAAATTAATGTATTAAAAGCTTAATAAAACTAACCTGCAAACTATAAATTAATACTATGAAAGAATTTGAAAATATTATCAATACAGCTTGGAACAATAAAGATTCAATTAATGGTCAATCTGACCAATCAATCCTAGATGCAATTAAAGAAACAATTGAACTTGTTGACAAAGGTGTTTTAAGAGTTGCTGAAAAAAAAGATAATGAGTGGGTAGTTCATCAATGGATCAAAAAAGCGATCCTTTTAAGTTTTAAAACTAATGAAATGCAAACTCTTGCAGGGCCTTATGCTACTTGGTGGGATAAAGTTAGAGGAAAAACTGCAGGCTGGGGAAGAGAAGAGCATAAAAAAGCTGGCTTTAGAATGGTACCTAATGGAGTGGTTAGACACGGATCTTTCATCGGAAAAAATGTTGTCTTGATGCCTTCATTTGTAAACATTGGAGCTTATGTGGATGAAGGAACTATGGTCGATACTTGGGCATCAATTGGGTCTTGTGCTCAAATAGGAAAGAACTGCCATATTTCTGGGGGTGCTGGAATTGGTGGTGTATTAGAACCAATGCAGGCAAACCCAACAATTGTTGAAGATAATTGTTTTGTTGGTGCTCGTTCTGAACTAGTTGAAGGAGTAGTAGTAGGTGAAGGATCAGTTTTATCTATGGGTGTATTTATTGGTCAATCTACAAAAATTGTTTACAGAGAAACTGGTGAAGTAATCTATGGAAAAATTCCACCTTACTCAGTAATAGTTCCTGGTAGCTTACCAAGTAAAGATAGCAAGGGCCCTGCTTTATATTGTGCAGTAATAATTAAGCAAGTTGATGAAAAAACTAGATCCAAGACTTCTATTAACGATCTATTGAGAGACTAAATGCCAACTTACAATGAAATCACATTAGCAAAAGAGCTAATAAGATTTCCAAGCATCACCCCTGTTGATGCAGGTGTAATGAAATTCTTAGCTAGCAAACTAATTACAATAGGATTTAAGTGTAAAATTTTAGAATTTAAGGACAAAAATTCCAAACCAGTTAAAAATTTATATGCAAGGCTAGGTAACGCACAGCCAAACTTTATGTTTGCAGGTCACTTGGATGTAGTACCTCCAGGAAATGTGAGCGACTGGACTGTAAAACCATTTAGTCCTGCTATTAAAAAAAACCACCTAATTGGAAGGGGTGCTAATGACATGAAGAGTGCAATAGCAAGCTGGGTTGTTGCGGTAAATAATTTTGCATCAAATAATAAAAAATTCAAGGGCTCTATTAGTTTATTAATTACTGGCGATGAAGAGGGTGTTGCTATTAATGGTACTAAAAAAGTGGTTGATTATTTAAAAAAAAAAAAAGAAAAAATAGATTTTTGTTTAGTTGGAGAACCCACAAATCCAAACAAACTTGGTGAAATGATTAAAATTGGTAGAAGAGGAAGTATTAATGCTGAATTAACTGTAATTGGAACTCAAGGCCATGTTGCATATCCTCATCGTGCTAATAATCCCTCAACTACATTGATTAAAATACTAAATGAAATACAAGGAATAAAATTTGACAAAGGAACAAAAGATTTTCAACCATCCAATTTAGAAGTGACTAAAATTAATATTGACAATATTGCTGACAATATTATTCCAGGTGTTGCAAGTGCTACATTTAACATAAGATTTAACAATAAACACTCCTCTTATGGCTTAAAAAATAGATTAAATAAAATTTTCAAAAAAATTACAAAAAAAGATAAATCTAATTTTAAAGTAGAATACCGTGTATCAGGTGAAGCTTTTTTAACTAAACCAAATAAAACAACTTACATGATTCAAAATGTTATAAAAAAAATAACAAAAATTAAACCACAACTATCTACAACTGGTGGTACTTCAGATGCAAGATTTATTAGAAAAATTGCCCCCTGCTTAGAATTTGGTCTAGTAGGCAAAACAATGCATAAAGTAGATGAAGCAGTATCCATTTCAGACTTAAAGAAATTAACGAAAATATATACTGAAATTCTAAAGAATTACTTTTAATGATTTGCATTAAAGCAAACATCTCCAAAGAGTTAACTGATATTAATGATGGACTAAAAGCTATTTATCATTCTAAAAATACTATTTTTTTTTTTATTTTTAAGGGAATGGCAAAAGTAGGGCAAGAAAACATTTATCAAGAGTATCAATCTTAAATGAAAACCGGTTTAATAACATCTGACACTTATCAAAATCATAATACGGGTGATGGACATCCAGAAAAAATTGATAGAGTCACAGTGGTTATCGACAATTTTAAAAAACTAGATAATAAAAATTTGATTTGGAAAAAACCTTCAAAATTTGATCGATCTCTTTTAGATATGACTCACAATTCTGATTATATAAATTTTGTAGAAGAGTCTTTTCCAAAAAAAGGATTGTCTTTTTTAGATGGTGATACAATTGTCTCTCCAGGAAGCAAAGAAGCTACTTCAGATGCCGTAGGATCAATTATTACGGCTATTGATGGCGTTCAAAAAAAAGAATTTAAAAATGCTTTTTGTGCAGTCAGGCCTCCAGGACATCATGCAGAAAAAAATAAAGCCATGGGTTTTTGTATTTATAACAATATTGCTGTAGGTGCTAATTACCTATTAGATAAATATAAGTTTAAGAAAGTTGCAATTATTGATTTTGATGTTCATCATGGAAATGGAACTCAAGATATTTTCTATGATAATGAAAAAGTTTTGTATATTTCAACTCATCAATTTCCCTACTACCCAGGAACTGGTACTGAGCAAGAAAAAGGTAAATATAATAATATATTTAATATTCCTCTACCTGCCGGCACATCCTCTGAAGAATATTTAAATGCATATGAATTTGTTCTCAAAAAAATAAATCAATTTAAACCAGAATTTATATTACTTTCAGCGGGTTTTGACGCCCATAAGGATGATCCACTTGCTCAATTTCAGCTAGAGAGTAAAGACTTTTATGAAATTACCAAAAGAACTTTAGAATTATCTAAATTGCATTGTGGTGGAAAAGTTGTCTCAATTCTAGAGGGTGGCTACGACCTCTTAGCACTTCAAGAAAGTACCAAAGTACATGTTGATGCATTGATAGAATTTAATTGATAATTTTTTAATAGGCTTTAAAGAACTGTCAATGAAACTTTATAAAATTAAAAAATCAAATATTGATAAAAAAGGACGTGGCCTTTACGCTACACAAGACATTAAAGAAGGCACAAGGATTATTGATTATGTTGGGAAAGTTATTACAAAAAAACAAACTGAAGAGTCTCAAAAATTTGATAATGCAAAACCCATCTATTTATTTAACTTGAATAAAAAATATGACATGGATGGAGATGTTTCTTGGAACACAGCACGTTTAATAAATCATTCATGCTCTAACAACTGTGACTACAACGGAACAGGATTAAAATTATGGGTAATTGCTATAGAGGATATTAAAAAGGGTGAAGAGATAACAGCCGATTATGGTTTTGGTTACGATGAAGATTATAAACAATTTCCATGTAAATGTTCTTCTAAAAATTGCTGTGGTTATATTGTTCGAGCTGAATCAAGATGGAGAATTAATAAAAAATTCAGTATTGGTCAACAAAATTCTAATAGATAACTTTTTCTAAAAATAACCCTTCAGCTGGTGCAGGCGGAGCACAAAGTGATCTTTTTTTTGACTTAAAAACTAAATCAAATTTTTTTAAATCCCATTTTTTTTCAGATAAATATTTTAAACAACCAACCATTGATCTTACTTGTTGTTGTAAAAAAGATTGTGATTGAAATTGTATTTCAATTATTCCTTTATTTGATTTTATCTTAATTGATTTCATAGTTCGAATTGGAGTTTTAGCATTACAACTTGAAGATCTAAATGTAGAAAAATCTTTAGTACCGAGAAGTTTTTTTGCTCCTTTTTTCATTAAAGAAATATCTAATTTTTTAATTATGTGCCACCCTCTTTTTTTTTCTATAGAAGGCTTACTCAATCTATTAAAAATTATATATTTATAAATTCTTTGTTTTGCAGAAAACCTTGCATGAAAATTTATATTTCTTTTTTTAATATTTATAATTGAAATACAAATGTTGTTTACAAAGTGATTTAATGATTTTAAAAATTTATCTAAGTTTTGGATTTCTTTTTTACTGTCAAAATGTGCCGATTGTTCAATGGCATGAACTCCTGAGTCTGTTCTACCAGATCCAACTAATGATATTTTTTCTTTTAAAAGTTTAGATAGCTTTATCTGAATTGATTTTTGAATTGATCTCCCTTTTGATTGAATTTGCCAACCAACAAAGTTAGTTCCAACATATTCAATTAGAATTTGATATCTATGCATTTTTTAAGTTTGAACCTTTTTTAATCTGCGATCCAAGCATAAATTCACTGATATTTTGAGGTCTTTTCCCTTGTCTTTGAATTTCTTGAACTTTAATTGACTTTCTATTGCCACAACTAATTTCTAAATAATTATCTAACACTTCTCCAATTTCTCCAATACCAAGTGCTAAATTTGCCCTTAAAATTTTATACCTTTCTCCATTGTAATTGAAAAAAGCACCAGGACTTGGATATAATCCATTTATTTTCCCAATAATATTTTCTGCAGATTCACCCCATTCTATTTGTCCTTCTGCTTTTTCAATTTTAGCTGCATAGCTTGCTTCATGATGATTCTGTTCTCTAAACTCTATTTTATCTTCTAAAATTTCGTCGATATTATCTAATATTTTTTCTGCAGCTAATGCAGAGAGCTTTTCCGAAATAGTTTCTGAATTATCATCAGCCATCATCTCTATTTTATAAGAATTACAAACAGGCCCTGTATCTAATTTTTCCCCTATTCTCATAATACTAATACCTATTTCTTTTTCTAAATTCATAATTGACCTTTGAATAGGAGCTGCTCCTCTCCATTTTGGAAGGAGTGAAGCATGAATATTAATGAAACCTTTTTTAATTAAACCTAAATATTCTTTTGGAATAATTTGTCCATAAGCAACAACAATTGCTATATCTGCCTCTAACTCCTTTAAATAATTATATTCTACTTTATTATTTTTTAATGAACGCGGTGTTCTGTATTCTATTTTTAAAGTTTCAGAAATCCCTTGAATGGGTGATTTATTAATCTTTTGCCCTCTTTGTGATTTTTGAGGTGGTTGTGTATAGACCACTGAAACCGAGTACCCATTTTGATATAATGATTTTAATATGGGCACAGCAAAGTAAGGTGTGCCCATAAAAACAATTTTTTTTAACATTTCTAAAAAATTTCTCTATTAACCTTAATTTTAGAAAGTTTTTTTATAATCATTGATTTCTTTAATTTTGATAAATAGTCAATAAATAAAATTCCTTCTAGGTGATCCATTTCATGCTGAATGCAAGTTGCTAGCAACCCATCAGCTTTTAATATTTGTTTTTTTCCATTATAGTCCAAATACTCAACTTCACATGTGTTGGGTCTTTCTATTTCTGCAAATTGATCTGGTACAGATAAGCATCCTTCTTCATACTTTGCTTTCTCTTCATTTATATTTTTAATAACAGGATTAATAAAATACATTGGTTCTTTTTTATTTTCGTCTCTACTAATATCCATGACTATAATTCTCTTAGGAACTCCAATTTGAATGGCTGCAAGACCAATTCCAGGGGCGGCGTACATTGTATCAAGCATATCATCCATTAACACTTTCTCTTCTTGGCCAACTTTTTCAACAATTTCTGATACTTGACGTAATAATTTGTTTGGTTCTGTTAAAATTTTTTTAACTGACATAATTATTTATTATTTTATTATAAATTTTAAACTTTTAAAGGAAGAACTTTAAGAAGAATTTTGTTTCTTAGTAAATCAATATCAAGCTGGTTTAGCGTACTTATAATAAAATAAATTGTATCTCCATCAATATCTATTAACTCATCTTGCCCTATAACCTCAACAATTCTTAACAATGCTGCTGCTGTATCTCCATTGTTAACAAAAACTTGAATATCAGAAGGCATCTCTAGTTCATTTATTTTATATAGATTTTTGTATTTGTCTGAAACTTTGATTCCATCAGACTTCAGAGCTTCAACTAAGATAACATCTCTTTTAGAAAAAAAATATTTCTTATCTTTCTTAAATTTTCTTAATAAATCATTTAGATCTTTAGTTGTATTTTTTATAGAAGCTTCTCCCTTAAAATAGTTAATCAATTTAGACTGATGTAAAATTTTATTATTTATCTTAATATTTTTTAATGTATTGCTATTTTCGTTAATGTTTTGTTCATAAAATCTAGTATAATTCGCAGGGACATCATCTTGATTAATCTCTTTCAAAATTATTCTTAATTCTTCACTAAAAGCTCTTTCTATACCATCGTACTTAAATGAATTTTTTAAAGCACTCATTAATTGAAATTTGGTTTCAATTTCTGTTGTGATTAAGATTCCTTGATAAATTAATGCCCTCGTTTCCGTGGCTGATAACACTTTTGAAGCTTCTTTAATATTCAATAATTGACTTATATTAAATTGAAATCTTTTATAAAGCTCAAATAATTCTTTTTCTGTATAATTTTTTTCATGAGTAGCTTTTTCAATAGTTATAATTCTATCTACATCTGTAATTTCTATATTTTGAATACTGTCTAATAAATTTGATGTCGATAAATATTTCCAAATTTTTTTAGAAGTATTTTCTTTTGGTGTAAATTTAAATTCAGGGTTTGTTCGGTGAGACAAGTGAAAATCTAAAATTGATTTTTCAGAAATACTAACTTCTGGTTTATCTTCATAACCCATTAAATAGCTAATTTTATTTTCATAAAACTTATCTTTAAATCCTGCTTCTTTTTTCAGGTCTATAAGTAATTGAGCTTGTTCTTGTTGATTATTATTAATTAAACAATAAATATTAAATTTGAATAAATACTCATCTTTAATTGGATCTTTAATTTGAGAGAATACTTCACATGCTTTTTTAATTTCTGATTTTGAAAGATAATCATTCACCAAATACTTTGTAAGTTTTGGATTCTCGTTGACTACTTGATTGTTCAATAAATAATCCTCAATTAATTGAAGGTTGTTGTTTTTAATAAGCCAGCTAGATTTTATTTCTAAGAATTGTTCTTTGGTAATATTTATCTTAGGGTAGTAGGCATTTGTTAAAAGTAAAATATTTAAAATTTCTGAAGCATCTTTTGAAAGGTTAATTTTATTAATTCTTTTAAAAATAGTTAAGATTTGGTCTCCATTTGAATGAGCCCACATATCAATATTAAGCCCATTTTTAGCAGGGTCAAAAAGACCTATAATTTTAATTTCATTTGATGCTATGGCCTGCTCTTCTTCTATCTTTAATTCAGCCTCCTTTTTGGACTGCATCGTATAAATACTATTTTGTTGAATGGTTTTTTCCTTAGGATTTCCAACTATTATATCTTCTTTTGTTATAGAGGTATTTTCCATGCTCCAAATATCTACAGGTTCTTGGGATTGCGCAGATAATCCAAGAGATAAAAAAAATAATATGATTAATAAATACTTTTTATTTAACAATTTTAAGTTTTTCATTCGGAATAATTTTTTCAATTTCTTTGTTTGGTGATGGAAAGTCAATCTTGCCCAACATTATTATTATACTAATAAGTATAACTAAAATTAATATACCTCTGATTAAAATACTTAAATAGCTTTTGCTGCTTCCAGTACTTGTATTTTTTGAAAATTGCATATATTCTCTATTAATTTCAAATTAAGACATATTTGTGTTTTTTCAATAAAGAAAACTTATGAATTCAAAAAAAAACCTGGTTTTTTTGGGTATGATGGGGTCAGGAAAATCCTCTATTGGTTACTTAGTTTCAAAAAAACTAAATCTTGGGTTTATGGATATCGACAGTTTAATAGAAGAAGAAACTGAGATGAGTATTTTAGACATATTTGAAGAAAAAGGAGAGAGCTACTTTAGATCCCTCGAAGAAAAAATTACCTTAAAGACTTTAAAGAATTCTAATCATGTTGTCTCTTTGGGTGGTGGCAGTTTTATGAACAATAAAATCAGAAAAGAAATTTTAACTAATCATTTTTCATTCTGGCTTAGTTGGGACGAATCAGTTTTGATAAAGAGAGTCAAAGATAGTAAAAAAAGGCCTTTAGCCTTCAAATCAACTAATGATGAAATAAAACAATTAATTAAAAAAAGGTCAAAAATATACTCAAAAGCACAATTTAAAATAAACTGTAATAAACTTACAAAAACTGAAATAGTTAAAAAGATAATATATATTTATGAGCTTAATTAAACTTCAAGTAAAAACTGAAAATCTAAAATACCCAATTATTATTGGAAATAATGTATTAAACAAACTTCCCCTATATTTAAAAGAAAATTTCATTAATTTTAATCAATGCCTTGTTATTGTTGACAAAAATGTTCCTAAGAAACTAATAAACGAAGTTTTAAATTCTTTAACAAAAAAAAAAGTATCTCTTCATTACTTTAGTGCGAGCGAAAAAAACAAAAATCAAAAAAGTATTGATAATATTTTGTCTATTCTGCTAAGAAAAAACTTTAACAGGAATGATTGTGTAATTTCTATTGGAGGAGGCATCACAGGAGATGTATCTGGTTTTGCAGCGAGTATATTTAAGAGAGGATTAAAATTTGTTAACATTCCTACTACTTTGTTATCTCAGGTAGACTCTTCAATTGGTGGAAAAACAGGAATAAATAACAAATATGGTAAAAATTTAATAGGCTCATTTTATCAACCTAACTTGGTCATTTCTGATATTAATTTTTTAAAGTCCCTACCTAAAAGAGAAGTTATATGTGGTTATGGAGAGATATTAAAACACGCTATAATTGCTGATAGAAAATTTTTTATTTTTTTAGATATAAATGGTTCTAAAGTTTTAAATCTTAAAAGTCCATTTATAGAAAAAGCAATTTTCAAGAGTTGTTTAATTAAAAAAAAAGTTGTTGAAACTGATGAAAAAGAAATGAGCATTAGAAAGATTTTAAATTTTGGACACACATTTGCTCATGCTTATGAAGCAACACTAGGATACTCAAAAAAATTAAACCATGGAGAAGCTGTGATACTAGGTATTAAAACGGCTGCTAAATTTAGTTTATTAAATGATATTTTAAATATTAAAGAATTTAAATTAATTGAAAACCATTTAAGTAAATTAAATCTTCCAAAAGACATTACTAATTTTTTTTCAATTAAAAATCTAAATAAAATTTTATTTTTTATGAAAAAGGATAAAAAAAATATTACAAAAAAATTAAATTTAGTCTTACTTAAAAAGATTGGTTCTCCAATATATAAATTACAATTTGATGAAAAGAAAATTCATATTTTTCTAAGAAAAGAATTAATTAAATAATATTTGGATTGAGTGAATATACTCTTTTAATTCATGATTCAAAATATTGTAAACTCTTTTAGTAGAGACTATCTTGCTTATTTTGACAAGTTCATCTGATTTTATTATCAGTTTTAAATGAAATTTTCCTTCTTGGTGGCCCTTGTGATTTTTATGTAAAAAACTTTTATCTTCAATTTTAATATCTTGAATAACAATTTCTGCTTCAAGTTTATTTTTAACAATTGCAATTAATTCATTTATATTCATAAGTATTATTTTATTATTATATAACATGAAAAATATTTGTGACTGGAATAATTGCTTTGAAATTGGTGAATATAAGGCACCAATTGAAAAAGATAACAGCAAAAGCTATAGGTTGCTTTGCTTAGCTCATGTTAAAGATTTTAATAAAAACTGGAATTATTTTAAAGGTATGGATGATGAGCAAGTATTTGATTTTTTAAAGTCGGATATGACATGGCATAAACCTACTCAAAGCTTTAGCTCTTCGGATAATTTTTTTAAGGTTCTTTGGAACAATACTTTAAAGGATGAGTTTGATAAAACTAAACTTAGAGGTGAATATAATCACATGAATCAATTCAAGTTTGATGCTAATGATATTAAAGCTTTTAGTATTTTGGGTGTTTCTGTAGGATTAAAATGGGAAAAAATACAAGATACATTCAAAACTCTTGTCAAAAAATTTCACCCTGATATTAATTTAGGAAATAAAGAATACGAAGAAAAACTTAAATTAATTACTTTAGCTTATACCCAGCTAAAAAATACTTATAGGGAAAAAATTGACACTTAATCTAAATATAAAACCAGATATCAAAATAACTTTAAATCAAACCTTTGGAATTAATTCTGACATGGAGGTTGATGCATTTTCTAAAAAAAGTGAATATGTACCAGAGATAGATAAAAATTATAAATTTGACAGAGACACAACACTTGCAATCATATCTGGTTTTGCATTTAATAAAAGAGTTTTGGTTCAAGGTTATCATGGAACTGGTAAGTCGACTCATATTGAGCAAATTGCTGCAAGATTAAATTGGCCCTGCATCAGAGTGAATTTAGACAGTCATGTAAGCAGAATTGATCTTATTGGAAAAGATGCGATTGTTGTAAAAGATGGTAAACAAATTACAGAGTTTAAAGAAGGCATTTTACCTTGGTCTATTCAAAACCCTGTTGCTCTTGTTTTTGATGAATATGATGCTGGTAGACCAGATGTAATGTTTGTAATTCAAAGAGTTTTGGAAGCTGAAGGAAATTTCACCCTTTTAGATAAAAATAAAGTTATTAAACAAAATAAATTTTTTAGATTATTTGCAACATCTAATACAGTTGGTTTAGGTGATACAACAGGACTATATCATGGGACACAACAAATAAATCAGGGACAGATGGATAGATGGAACATTGTTACATCTTTAAATTACCTTAGTCTGGATAAAGAAATGGAAATTATTCTGGCAAAAAATAAGAATTTAAATAATCCCAAAGGTAAAGAAATAGTATCTAGTATGATCAAAGTAGCCTCTTTAACTAGAAAAGGTTTTATAACAGGAGACATTTCTACGGTTATGAGCCCTCGAACTGTACTGCATTGGGCTGAGAATGCAGAAATCTTTAAGGATACTGGGTATGCATTTAGAGTAACTTTTTTAAACAAATGTGACAATATCGAAAAAAATACTATAGCTGAATATTATCAAAGATGTTTTGGTGACGAATTACCAGAGTCGATGGTTAATATTCAGATTTAAATGAGCAATAAAGAAGATAATTTTAAAGAACAATTTAAACAAGCTCTAATCTCCACAGCAAGAGTAATTTCAGATGATTATAAGCTTGATGTTCAAAAAATTGATGAAGATTTAAACTCAACGAAAATAGATTTTTTTGATGTAACAAATTTGTCAAATAAAAATGATTTTATTAGATTAAGAGCAGAAACAGATTCGAGTGCTCTTAAAAAGAAATTTTCAAATACAGAGATATTTAGTAAAAATTTACCTAATAATCCATCTTGTAAATCTCTATATAATATTGCCGAAAAAATTAGATATGAAGTTTTAGGTGGAAAAATGCTTAAAGGTATTGGGAAAAATTTGAACGAAAATTACAATCGAAAAATAGATTCAGTTCGCAAAGATGAATTAAAAAGTAAGGAAAATGTTCCTGTAGCAGAAGCTTTTGAATTTTACATGATAAAAAAATTTTTCAACATAAAGCTTAATGCTATTTCTTCAAAAATGCTAAGTTTTTGGGAAAAAGATTTTAACACTTCAATTGATAAAC
>Ga0307986_10002494_pt1 | contig 13178 bp, 20 predicted proteins | sample EllFjometageno82_FD_203170 | JGI IMG/M metagenome (GOLD analysis project Ga0307986, IMG submission 203170) | Marine microbial communities from Ellis Fjord, Antarctic Ocean - #82 | ecosystem: Environmental > Aquatic > Marine > Unclassified | place: Southern Ocean | collected 2014-10-09
CCGATTAAAACTAAATTTATAAAAAGATTTGCATAGTATGAAAAAACAAGAAATTAAAAAATTATCCAAAGACGAAGTTTTAAAAAACATAGATAAATTAAAAAAAGATCTATTTAATTTTAGATTTCAAAGAATTAATTCTGAGATTAAAGATCCATCAAAGATTGGACAGACAAAAAAAACTATAGCAAGATTAAAAACTATACTAAAAGGAAAATTAAATGCCTAAAAAAATATTAACAGGGGTGGTTACTAGCGATAAACCTAATAAAACTATCACTGTTTCAGTAGAGAGAAAATACTCTCATCCTGTACTAAAAAAAGTAGTAAAAGTTAAAAAGAAATATAATGCTCATGATGAAAATAATAAATTTAAAACTGGAGATATTGTTTCAATAATTGAATGTAAGCCTTTCTCTAAAAATAAAAAATTTCAAGTAATGGATGGTTCTAAATGATACAAGTACAAACTGAAATGTTAGTTGCAGATAATACTGGAGCAAAGAGAATTGAATGTATTAAGGTTTTAGGTGGATCGAAACGTAGATACGCTAGTATTGGAGATACTATTGTTGTTGCTGTTAAAGAGGCAATACCTAAAGGCAAAGTTAAAAAAGGTTCAGTTCATAAAGCAGTTGTAGTTCGTGTTAAATACGGAATTCATAGAGAAGATGGATCAAAAGTTAAATTTGACAATAATGCTGCCGTTTTAGTCGATGACAAAGGTGAACCAGTCGGTACTAGAATTTTTGGTCCTGTAACAAGAGAATTAAGAAGTAAAGGCCAAATGAAAATAATTTCATTGGCTCCTGAGGTTTTATAAATGATTAAAAAAGGTTCTAAAGTAAAAATATTAACTGGAAGAGATAAAAAAAAAGAGGGTGAGGTTATTGAGATTGACAGACCCAATAATAGAGCAAAAGTACAGGGAATTAATATTGTGAAAAAACATGTAAAAACAACAAAAGAAAAAAAAGGTGGAATAGTTTCTAAAGAAAGCTTTATTCATATTTCAAACCTTGCGCTTGTTGATAAAAAAGAAAAAATAAAAAAAACTGAGGCTAAAAAATAATGACACCAAGATTAAAAGAACTTTACTACAAGGAAATTCAGCCAGCACTTAAAGAAAAGCTAGGCTTTAAAAATACTTTCCAAGGTCCAAAGGTTCTTAAAGTTGTTATTAACATGGGTTTAGGTCTTGATGGTGCTGATGCTAAAATAATGAAATCTACAGAAGAGGATTTGGGGAAAATTACTGGGCAAAAGCCTACCGTCACAAAGTTTAAAAAATCTGTTGCTAATTTTAAAACGAGAAAAGGTACTAATGCAGGTTTAAAAGTTACTTTAAGAGGTAACAAAATGTATGAATTTATCGATAGACTAGTTAACATTGCATTACCTAGAATTAAAGATTTTAGAGGTTTATCACCTAAGGGTTTCGATAAATTTGGTAATTATACTTTTGGAATTAAAGAGCATATAATTTTTCCTGAAGTTAATTTTGATAGAATAGACAAAATTAGAGGCCTTGACGTGGTAGTTGTAATAGCTGCCATGAATAAAGAGCATAGTTTTGCACTTTTAGAGAAGTTAAATTTTCCATTCATTAAAAAAGGAGACAATTAACAATGGCTAAAGTAAGCGCAATACAAAAAAATGATAAAAGAATTAAACTTTCAGACAGACTTTTTAAAAAAAGACTAGCTTTGAAAAAAATTATTATGGATAAGAAAATTTCACTTGAGGAGAGATTCAAAGCTCAACAAAAATTATCTAATTTACCTAGAAACTCTGCAAAAAATAGAGTCATGAATAGATGTCAAATTACTGGAAGACCACATGGTGTTTACAGAAAATTAAAAATATCAAGAATAGCCTTGAGAGACTTAGGATTGCATGGATTGATTCCAGGCATGACGAAGTCGAGCTGGTAGAAAGGAATATATGAGTTTAAGTGACCCAATAGGGGATATGATCGCAAGAATAAAAAACGCTTTAGTGAGAAATCACAAAAAAGTGGCACTGCCATCTTCTAATTTTAAAGTAAAAATTGCAGATATTTTAAAAAATGAAGGATTTATTAAGGAATATAAAATTGATACAGAGGACAAAAAACCAGTTTTATCTATAGATCTAAAATATTATTCTGGAAACCCAGTTATTAGTACTTTTGAAAGAGTGTCAAAACCTGGAAGAAGAATTTTTTCAAGTGCTGATAGTTTACCAAAAATCAATGGTGGACTTGGTGTTGCAATCGTTTCAACACCAAAAGGTGTGATGACTGACGTTGATGCTAGAAAGCAAAAAGTTGGTGGTGAAATAATCTGTAAGGTATTTTAATGTCTAAAATTGGTAAAATAAGTATTTCAATTCCTGAAAAAGTTAAAGCTGTGTTGTCTGGTAACGTTCTTAATATCGAGGGTCCATTAGGAAAAAAATCCCTTAACGTTGATTTGGAAATGTTTAATCTTAATATTACCGAAGGAAAAGAAATTACAATCAAACCAAAAAAAGTTGATCAAAACTCAAAAAGATTATGGGGTATGAATAGAAGCTTAATCAATAATGCTGTAATTGGTTCTAGCACTGGTTATGAAAAAATACTTGAGTTAGTTGGAGTTGGATATAGAGCTGCATTGAAAGATAAAGTGTTAAATTTACAACTTGGTTATAGTCATGATATAAATTTTGACATACCAAATGGAATTAAAATTGATGTTGAAAAACAGACGACGGTAAAAGTGAGTGGATCAGACAAACAACAAGTCGGTATGGTTTGTTCAAAAATTAAATCTTTTAGAAAACCAGAACCATACAAAGGCAAGGGAATAAGAGAAAAAGGACAATATATATTAAGAAAAGAAGGAAAGAAAAAATAATGAAATTAAATTCCATAGAAAGAAAAAAATTCAGGATAACCAATAAAGTTAAAAAAGTCTCTTCTCCTGATAGATTCAGATTGAGTATTTCTAGATCTTCAAAAAATATATCTGCTCAAATAATTGATGATGTTAAAAATATTACGTTAATCTCTTCTTCTTCGATTGAAAAAGACATTAAAGCGATGGATAAAGTTAATAAAACTGAAGTTTCAAAAATTGTTGCTGAGAAGCTTGCAAAAAAAGCAGTAGAAAAAAAAATAACAAAGATCTATTTTGATAGAGGAATTTATAAATATCATGGTAGAGTTAAGGCCTTTGCTGAAACATTACGTAAAAACGGGATGAAATTTTAATTATGGATTTTAAGAAAAAAAACGACGATGGTATTTTAGAAAAATTAGTTCACATTAATAGAATTACAAAAGTTGTAAAAGGTGGACGTAGATTTGGTTTTTCAGCATTAGTAGTTGTTGGCAATCAAGCAGGTAAAATTGGTGTAGCTCACGCAAAAGCTAAACAAGTTCCTGATGCAATCAAGAAAGCAAATGAAAATGCCAGAAGAGTATTGATTCATATCCCCTTGAGAGATGGAAGAACTATTCACCATGATGTTTATGGAAAAGATGGTGCTGGTAAAATTATTTTAAGATCTGCTCCCAAAGGAACAGGCATTATTGCAGGTGGTCCAGTTAGAGCTGTTTGTGAGGTTTTAGGAATTAAAGATATAGTTGCTAAATCTATGGGAACATCAAACCCACACAACATGATAAGAGCTACCATGAAAGCTTTATCAAAGCAAAATTCACCAAAGCACATAGCAACAATTAGAAATAAAAAAATTTCTGACGTAATTGAAAAAAGAGGATAATGAGCACATTAAACACAACAGGTAAAGTTTTATACAAAAAGAAAATGAGAGTGGGTAGAGGTATCGGTTCTGGTAAAGGAAAAACCTCAGGTAGAGGTGTTAAAGGCCAAAAATCTAGATCAGGAGTAGCTATTAAAGCCTTTGAAGGTGGTCAAATGCCTTTGTACAGAAGATTACCTAAAAGAGGTTTTAATGCAATAAAAAGGTATCAAGCTATAATTGCGATTATGAACTTGGAAAAAATTCAATCTTTTATTAATGAAAAAACTATTAATTCTACTGATATAATAAACATAGCTTTGCTTAAAAAGTTAAGATTAATCAATAAAAACTCCCAAAAATTGAAAATACTTGGTACAGGTGATATTAAAGATAAGGTTAGCATTGAAGCTGACTTAATATCAAAATCTGCTGTAGTTAAATTAGAAAAAGCTGGCGGCACAATACAGTTAAAAAAATAATTAAGATATTATGAGTTCATCTTCTCAAACTAATGATCTTAAAAACCGTATATTATTTTCAATTTTTATTTTAGCTATTTACAGATTTGGTACATTTGTGCCCATTCCTGGAATCGATCCAGAACAATTACAAACAATGATGAGTGGCAATCAAAAAGGCTTACTTGGAATGTTCAACGTTTTTTCTGGTGGGGCTGTAAGTAGAATGGCAATTTTTGCCCTAGGAATAATGCCATATATCTCTTCATCAATTATTGTTCAATTATTAACTGGAGTTTCGGACTACTTTAAAAATTTAAAAGCTCAGGGAGAAACAGGTAGAGCTAAAATAACTCAAATCACCAGATACGGAACAGTTTTATTAGCAACCATTCAGGGTTATGGTTTGTCTGTTGGTTTACAGTCTTCTGCAAATTTAGTTATTAATCCAGGGTTATTTTTTACCATAACAGCAGTTTCAACTATTGTTGCTGGAACAATGTTTCTAATGTGGCTTGGTGAACAAATAACACAAAGAGGTATTGGTAACGGTATTTCATTAATTATATTTGCTGGAATTGTGGCTGAAATTCCAAGAGCTTTAGTGACTACTTTTGAATTAGGTAGAACTGGTGCGGTGTCTACAATAATGATTATTGGAATCTTTGTACTATTAGTTGGGACTATTATGTTTATTGTTTTCATGGAAAGAGCATTAAGAAAAATTCTAATAAATTATCCAAAAAGACAAATGGGAAATAAAATGTACGGAGGTGAATCTTCTCACTTACCTTTAAAAATTAACCAAGCAGGTGTTATACCTGCAATCTTTGCATCAGCTTTACTATTACTCCCTGTAACTTTTTCAAATTTTAGTTTTTCAGACAATGATTCTTTTTTAAACATAAGCTCATACTTCACTCAAGGACAGCCTCTTTACATGTTATTATATGCATCTGGAATAATATTTTTTACTTTTTTCTATACTTCAATTACTTTTAATCCAACAGAAACTGCTGATAATTTAAGAAAATATGGTGGCTTTGTACCCGGGATCAGACCTGGAGAAAACACTGCGTTATATATAGAGAAAATTGTAACTAAACTTACAACAATAGGTGCTCTTTATTTAACTATTGTGTGTTTGATGCCAGAGTTTTTAATTGCAAACTACCCAATACCTTTTTATTTAGGTGGTACATCTATTTTAATTGTTGTTGTAGTCGCTATTGATACAGTAACACAAATACAAACAAGATTAATGAGCTCTCAGTATGAGCAATTAATTAAAAAAACAAAATTTGGTAAATAAACTTAAGTGAATATAATTTTATTTGGTCCTCCAGGAGCTGGTAAAGGGACACAAGCACAATTTATTGTAAAAAAACATAACTACTTTCAATTATCAACAGGAAATTTATTAAGAGAGGAAGTTAAATTAAAAACATTGCTTGGTGAGGAAATTGAAAAATTAATATCAAATGGCAAATTTGTTTCAGATGGAATTGTTAATACACTGTTAAAAAAATCAATTACAAACTTAAAGTTTAGAGATAGAATTATTTTTGATGGGTACCCTAGAAATGTTGATCAAGCTAAAAATTTAGAATTAATTTTAGGTGAGTTTAATCAAACGATTGGATATATAATTTTTTTGAATGTTTCAAAGGATGTTATTGAAAAGCGTATTATGGGTAGAATGACTTGTGAAAAATGCCACATGACTATGAATGAATTTTTTAATAAAGAGCAAATTGACTTACATCCATGTGGTAAGGAGTTTTTAGTAAAAAGAAAAGATGACAATTTAGATATAGTTATAGACAGATATAATACATATATGGCTGCTACAAAACCTGTGTTAGATTATTACTCAAAAAATAAAAATTTCACTGAAATTGATGGTGCGGCTAAAATTGAGCAAATAACCTCTAAAATCAGCGATGTTCTTAAGGTTTAAGACATTGACTTTAGAACATCTTCTTATATAAAAGGCTAAATTTATTCTCAAAAATATGGCTCGTATCTCAGGTGTAAACATTCCACAAAATAAACTTGTTCACATAGGATTAACTTATATCTATGGTATTGGTAATAAGTTTTCAAATCAGATTTGTACATCATTAGAAATTCCAACAGCAAAAAGAATTAACGAATTGACGGACGAGGATATTTTAAAAATTAGAGAATATATTGATGCAAATTTTAAAGTAGAAGGTGATCTTAGAAGAGATTATTCATTAACTATTAAGAGATTAATTGATCTTGCTTGTTATAGAGGATCAAGACATAGAAAAAAACTTCCAGTCAGAGGACAAAGAACAAGATGTAATGCTAGAACAAGAAAAGGTAAGGCTATTGCAATTGCTGGAAAAAAATTAACACCACTTAAAAAATAATTAATTTATGGCTAAAGTTGATAAAGTAGAAAATACAGATTCTGTTATAGAAAAAAAAATAGAAAAAAAAGTAGATAAGAAATCTAAAAAAAGTTCTTATTCAAAGAAAAAGAAAATTAAAAAACATATTCTTAATGGTATTGCTTATGTACAGTCAACTTTCAATAATACGATAATTTCAATTGCTGATACTAATGGAAATGTTATTTCGTGGGCTTCTGCTGGACAAAAAGGATTCAAGGGTTCGAGAAAGTCTACCCCTTACGCGGCACAAATAGCTGCAGACTCTGCTGCGTCTACTGCACTTGAATATGGAATGAAGACATTAACTGTTCAAGTTAAAGGACCTGGTTCAGGAAGAGAAACAGCATTAAGAGCTTTACAAGCAAGAGGTTTCAAAATTCTTTCAATAAAAGATACCACGCCAATGCCACATAACGGTGTAAGACCACCAAAAAAAAGGAGAGTTTAGTAAATGGAAAGTTTAAACGTGAATGCTAAAAACTGGAAAGCATTAATTAAACCAGCCCAATTAGATGTTAAGATTAGTGATGATAAATCACATGCAAAAATTATAGCTGAGCCCTTAGAAAAAGGTTATGGCTTAACTTTGGGTAATTCTTTAAGAAGAATTTTACTTTCTTCTATAAGGGGTGCTGCAGTAACTTCAATTCAAATTGATGGTGTATTACACGAGTTTACATCTATCAAAGGTGTTAGAGAAGATGTAACGGATATTGTTTTAAACGTTAAATCTTTAGCTTTAAAAAGCTCAGCTGAAGGAACTAAGAAACTTATTTTAGATGCTAAAGGTCCAGGAGAGATTAAAGCATCTGATATATCAGCAGTTACAGATATTGAGATTTTAAATCCAGATTTAGTAATTTGTAATTTAGATGAAAATACTCACTTTCATATGGAGATGAATGTTGGATCTGGCAAAGGGTATGTGCCAGCTGTAATGAATAAACCAGAAGAGCCACCACTTGGCTTAATAGCAATTGATTCACTTTACAGTCCAGTTAAGAAAGTTTCATACGCTATAAGTACAGCAAGAGAGGGAAAAGCTTTGGATTATGATAAGTTAACTATGGAAGTTGAAACAAATGGTTCAATATCAGCTGAAGATGCAGTTGCTTATTCTGCTAGAATTTTTCAAGATCAACTGAATATGTTTGTTAATTTTGATGAACCAGTAGAGGCACCTGTTAAAGAAGTTTCTTCTGAACCTGAATTTAATAAAAACCTATTAAGAAAAGTAGATGAACTTGAGTTATCGGTTCGTTCTATGAATTGTCTAAAGAATGACAACATTATCTATATTGGTGATCTTGTTCAAAAATCAGAAGGTGAAATGTTAAGAACTCCAAATTTTGGTAGAAAATCACTTAATGAAATTAAAGAAGTTTTAACTGGAATGTCTTTATATCTTGGAATGGAAATACCAAATTGGCCACCAGAAAATATAGCTGAAATGTCTAAGAAGTTAGAGGAACAGATCTAATGAGACACGGAATGGCCAACAAGAAGTTAAATAGAACTTCTGAACATAGAAAAGCACTATTAAAGAATATGTTAAATTCTTTAATTAAATATGAACAAATTACTACCACACTACCAAAAGCTAAATTCCTAAAACCGCAAGCAGATAAAATCATTACATTGGGTAAAAAAGAAACTTTACAAACAACAAAAATGTTGATGACTAAATTACAAGATATTACTTCAGCTCATAAAGTTACAAAAACTTTATCAAAAAGATACGAAAAAAGACATGGTGGCTATACTAGGATTATTAAAGCTGGTTTTAGATATGGTGACAATGCACCAATGGCTGTAATTGAATTTGTAGATAGAGATGTTGAGGCAAAAAGGGTTGATAAAAAGAAAAAAGATCCAACTAAAGATAAAAACGAAGAGAAAAAATTAGCTACTGCTTAATTTTTTATATAAAAATATTACATCATGAAAAAGTCTTTTAGCGTTGATTCAACGTTTAACGATATGCGTATTGATCGATGGATAAGAAATACCTTAGGAAACATACCTCAAGGGTTAATCGAAAAAAGTTTAAGAAGTGGAAAAATTAAACTTAATAATAAAAAGACAAAAAGTTCACAAAAGGTAAAAACAGGTGATGCAGTTGATTTATTTAATTTTGATTATACTGAGACAATAATTCAAAAGAAAATAAAATTTGTACCATCAGAAGAGGTCGTTAAAGAAAATGAAGATTTGATAATTGATAACAATGACGACTTCATTGTATTAAATAAAAGCTCTGGGATTTCTGTTCAAGGTGGAACAAAATCTAAAAAAAACTTAGTAGATATTTTTGCTAGAAGTGAAATTTTTCAAAACACAAAGCCTTTTTCAGTTCACAGATTAGATAAAGATACATCAGGTGTTTTTATTATGGCCAAACATAGAGAGGCGGCACAATTGTTAACTTCTTTATTTCGATTAAGAAAAGTTCATAAAACCTATTTAGCGATATGTCATGGAGAATTACAAAAAGATTCTGGTGAGTGGAACGATGATCTTACTAGATATGACAATGACAAGGAGATAACTGAAAAAGCCAGAACACTTTATAAAGTATTAGATAAAAATTCCATTTGTAGCTTGGTTGAAATGAAACCTATTACTGGCAGGAAACATCAACTTAGAAAACAATTGTATGGTGTGGGATGTCCAATTTATGGTGATCAAAAATATAAATTTAGTAATACCGATAAAGCAATTAACAAAAACTTAATGCTTCACTCTTATCAAATTAAATTTATGATCAAGGATAAAAAATATACTTATACGGCACTCTTACCTGATTATTTTAAAAAACTCTTAAAGACTAAAAGGCTTAGATTTCCAAGTTTTTAGTAAAATTATTAATAATTACATCACTCAAGGCATCATAATCTTGAGTCTTAATTTCATTAAGATTAGTAACACCTCTATCTATAATACCGCAAGGAATGATATTTTTATATTTTGTAAGATCGTTATTAATATTTATAGCAAAACCATGATAGGCAATCCATTTTCTAACTCTTATCCCAATTGCTGCAACTTTCTTTACTTCATTTTTACTATTTATCCAAATACCAATATTTTTTGGATCTCCGAATGATTCAATATTAAATTTTAATAAACTTTCAATAATTGTCTTCTCAATTAAAGTTATAAATTTTCTTATATCTTTTTGTCTTTTTTTTAAATCAATAACAAAATAGCAAACTAATTGACCAGGACCATGGCATGTAATTTTACCACCACGATTTGTTTTAATTAAATTTATATTTTTATTTAAAATCTCATTATCTTTATAGTTAGTACCTGCTGTATAAATTTCTTCATGTTCTAGAATCCATATTAAATCACTTTTCTTATGGATGTTTATATCCAACAACCTTTCTTCTAAGAGTTTTATAGCCTCATCATATTTTACTGGTTTTATTGACTTTTTAATTTCTAAATTCATTTATAAATTGTATTATTTTCATTATACACTAATAGTGCAAAAAATGATTTATAGGTAAATTTATGTCTTTAATAAAAAAAATAAAAGATAAAAAAGTTAATTTTGAGTTCAATAAAGAGTACTTAAAAATTGTTACAAGTAAGATTGCTGATAATGATGCTCAATTTATTACAAATTCATTTAATGAAATGCATCCTGCTGATGCAGCAGATATTATTGAACTTCTTGGTCAAGATGATAGAGAAAGTTTAATAAAACTCAATAATTTCAATATTGATCCTGAAGTTTTTATTGAACTTAATGAATCTGTTCAATCTGAAATTATTGCTTACCTTTCGTCAGATTCTATAGTTAAGCTCTTAAAAAACCTTGAGTCAGATGATGCAATTGCAATTTTAGAAAATGTTGATGAAAAAGATAAAAATGATATTTTAAGTTTACTGCCACCTAAGGATCGTTTCGCATTACTAGAAAGTTTAAGTTATCCAGAAGATACAGCTGCAAGAATAATGCAACGTGAATTCACAGCCACTCCAAGTAATTGGTCTGTTGGGCAAACAATAGATTATTTGCGTGAAAACAAAGATTTACCTGAAGAATTTTTGGAAATTTTTATTGTAGATGAAGATTTTAAACCTATTGGAACGGTTCCTTCATCTAAGGTTTTAACAACACCTAGAGATGCAAAAATGCTTTCTATTATGTCGGAATCTCAATTACTTATTCCGGTTGATATGGATAAAGAAGAAGTAGGTAATGTCTTTGAAAATTATAATTTAAACTCTGCAGCCGTAGTTGATAAAACAAATAAGTTAGTTGGAATGATTATGTATGATGATGTTTTAACTGTATTAAAAGAAGAAGCAGAAGAAGATGCTTTAAGGTTAGCTGGTGTAGGAGATGAAGAAATTACAGATGGTGTTTTTAAAAAAACAAAGCGAAGATTTAACTGGCTATTATTAAATTTATTTACAGCTTTTCTAGCAACATGGGTTATTAGTTTATTTGGAGCAACAATAGAGCAAATGGTTGTATTGGCTTTTTTAATGCCAATAGTTGCTTCGATGGGTGGGAATGCAGGGATGCAAACTTTGGCTGTTACAGTTAGAACGTTAGCCACAAATGATTTAACAAAAAATAATTTTACACAAAATATTTTAAAAGAATTTAACATAGGAATTTTAAATGGTATTATCTTTGCAATAATTAGTGCACTGGTGGTTCAAATTTGGTTCCAAGACTCCTTACTTTCAATGATTATATCAATGTCAATGGTTGTGACTATGATTGTTGCTGGATTATTTGGAATCCTGGTTCCAATAACTTTAAAGAAAATGGATATCGATCCTGCTATTGCATCAAGTGTATTTGTTACCACTATAACTGATGTTATAGGTTTTGTATCATTCCTTGGAGTTAGCGCTTATTTTCTTTAAAAATTATCTATAAGTCTTATGTTGTTTAAATAATAGGACACAAAAAGCTTAAATGGTTTGTTGTATAGACCGGTCCTTAAGTCGTCTAAATTTCTACATTCCAGGTACTCAATTTTAATATTAAATTTTTTAATAATTTCTTTTTTTACCATTCTAATTAAATATTTAGAATTTATTTTATCATTTTGAATTGACTGTTTTAATTCTAAAAATCTATTAGCAATTAAACCTGCATTTTTAAGGTTAGTTTTGTTTAATTGGGTATTTCTTGAAGATAAAGCAACTTTATTAGAACTCCTGATTGTCTTGCATGAGCTAACTCTTGATTTATATTTTTTTTCAATATATTTTTTTACCAGAAAAAATTGTTGATAATCCTTTTCACCCATAAAAATTATTTTTGGAGATATTAGCTTTACAAAAAGATTTAAAATATTTAAAACACCCTCAAAGTGACCTTTTCTAAATTTGGCACATAATATTTTTTCAGTTTTTTTTAATGAAAATTTTGATGTTTTTCCTCCACTATAAATTTGAGCAACAGTAGGTAAATAGACATAATCAACTTTTAATCTTTTAAGCACTTTAAGATCTTTATTTAAGTTCCTGGGATAAGTTTTGTAATCTTTCTTATTATTAAATTGAGTAGGATTAACAAAAATGCTTACCATTGTTTTTCTACATTTTTTTTTGGATATTTTTATTAGAGATTCATGACCTTTATGGAGACTGCCCATTGTAGGAACAAATCCCAATTCTTTTTCTTTGTTTATTGCCTTATTTAAATCAGTTATTTGTTTTATTAATTTCATTTGTAATAATAAGATTAATAAGTAAAACATTTATATGATTAAACAAGCTATAATTCCCTTGGCTGGACTTGGTACAAGACTGTTGCCCTTGACAAGTGTTTTTGCTAAAGAGCTTTTACCTATCAATGGTAAACCTGGAATAGAATATATTTTAGATGAGTGTATAGAGGCTGGAATCAAAGAAGTAATTTTTATAATTTCAAAAAAAAAACTAATGATTAAGAAATACTTTTATAATGACAAGTTTTATAAAGATATTATTAAACGTAAAAGAGATCCACGTGTTATAAGTGAATATAAAAAAATTTTGAAATATAAGAAAATGATTAAATTTGTATTTCAAAATAAACCACTAGGAACAGGTGATGCTGTTCTTAAAACTAAAAAATTTATCAAAGATAAATATTTTTTAATGTTATTACCTGACGATTTAATTGTTAAACATAATTGCTCGAAGTCAATGATTGCTATTCATAAAAAATTCAACTCATCTGTAATGGCCAGCATGAAGGTGAATAAAAAAGAAACCTCCAGGTGGGGCATATATAACATTAAAAAAAGAATTAATAAAAAAAACTTTACGATCCAAAGTGTAATAGAAAAACCCTCCATTAAAGAGGCACCATCTAACAATGCTGTTATAGGGAGATATATATTATCTAAAAATATTTTTAATAAATTATCAAAACTTAAACCTGGCAAAGGTGGTGAAATTCATATTACAGATGCCATACAATCTTTAATTGACGATAATGATGTTTTTATTGGTCATAATTTTTCTGGAAAGTATTTAGACTGTGGAACAATGAGAGGTTACATTAATTCAACTTTAGAGATTGCCAAAATATGAAACTTTGCAT
>Ga0307986_10002495_pt1 | contig 13178 bp, 12 predicted proteins | sample EllFjometageno82_FD_203170 | JGI IMG/M metagenome (GOLD analysis project Ga0307986, IMG submission 203170) | Marine microbial communities from Ellis Fjord, Antarctic Ocean - #82 | ecosystem: Environmental > Aquatic > Marine > Unclassified | place: Southern Ocean | collected 2014-10-09
GATAATCAAGGTTATATAAAAATTTTCTTGATTTAAGAGGAATAAAACTACAGTCACTTAAATAAGCTATTTTATTAAAAACATAGGCTGTTGCCTTCACTTCTCCATGTTGCATTTCAAATGAATTAATTTTTATTTTATTTACACCTTTTTTAATAAAAAAAAAATCCTTAATAGAATGGTCTTTTAAAATAGGCACGTAACCTTGTTTAGCTTTAAAACAGTAGTCATGATTTTTTTTAAGTATCTTGATTGTTTTAGGACTACCATAAACATCAATTTTCTTCTTATTTTTCCAAAAAAAAGGACGCAGTTCAAAAATACCAGAGGTTTGATCTGCATGTTCATGACTGTAAATAACTGCATCAACATTTTTAATATTATTTTTTTTAAATTGAGCTTTTAAGTCTGGAGATGTATCCAGTAAAATTGATATGTTTTTGTATTGAAAATGAGCACCACATCTCGTACGAAAGTTTTTTTTATTTTTTTTGTTACAGTTACCCCAATATCCATTAATCCAAGGTGATCCTAGAGAACTACCACAGCCGAGAATTGTAAATTTATTTTTCAACTAAGCTGTCCAAATAATTTAAAAAAATTTGAGGAAGTAATATTTGCAAAATCGTTAGGACTTATTTTTTTTAGATTAGCTATAAAGTTTACAGTATGTACAATATGTGAAGGCTCATTTGCCTTGCCCCTTAATGGTTCTGGTGAAAGATATGGAGAGTCAGTCTCAACTAAAATTTTATCATTTGGTAGTGTCACAAAAGTATCTGCCAGTTCTTTTGAATTTTTGAATGTAACAACACCACTTGCAGATATGTAGCAACCTAGATCTATCAATTGGTGTGCAAATTTTTTACTACCTGTAAAACAATGTATTAAAACTTTAAAGATTTTATTTTTCATCTCTGTCTTTAGTATTTCATATGTTTCATTTTCAGCAGATCTAGTGTGCACTACTAAGGGTAAATCTAAAACCTGTGCTGCATTTATATGTTCAATAAAGATTTTTTTTTGTATTGCTGGATCTGAATGATCATAGTGAAAATCAAGACCAGTTTCACCTATACCAATAATTTTTTTACTTAAGCTTAATTTCTTTATTATGTCATGTGAGCAAAGAGTTTTGTAATTTTTAGTTTCATGAGGATGTATGCCGTATGTGCCGTATATATTTTTATATTTTTTAACTATAGGTAAAATTTGTTCATAACTTTTATCTGTTGTACATATGCTGAGTAAAAATTTTACATCATTGATTAGTGCTCTCTCAACGACACCATTCAAGTTAGAAATCATAGGCTCGTGTTCTAAATGGCAATGTGAATCAATTATCATCTTCTATTTTTTTAAAAAGTATTGATGTTTTTTTAAATTCTAAATTATGTTTAAAAATACTCGCATTATTAATTGATTTCAATAGTCTTTCTTCTTTATTTAAATTCATAATATCTAAAATTTTTTCACTACTAATTGGAATGATTGGACTTAGTAAAATACTTATATTTTTAATTTGAGTAACAATAGTGTAAAGAATGGTGTTCATTCTTTTTACATTTGTATTTTTTAATGCCCATGGTTGTAAGTCATTAAAGTATTTATTAGCATCAAACGAAAAACCTACAACTTTTTTTAAGTAATCTGTAAGTTCTTGTGAGTCCATATCTTTTACGAGTTCAGGGATTTTATTTAGCAAATCATTTATTAATTTATTGTCACTACTTTCTAGCTTATCCGGCTTTGGTAACTTACCAGCACAATTTTTCTCAATAAAACTAAAAACTCTTTGACATAAATTACCAAAATTATTTGCTAAATCATTGTTTATACAATTCTTTAAATTTTCCATTGAAACGTTTCCATCATTTCCCAATGAAACTTCTTTAATTAAGTAATAACGAAGCTGGTCTATTCCATATTTGTTTATTATTTCTAAAGGGTCTAAAATATTACCAAGTGATTTTGACATTTTCTTTTCGTCTGACAATATCCATCCGTGCCCGAATATTTTTAATGGTAATGGTAATTTAGCCGCCATTAAAAACGCAGGCCAGTAAACTGAGTGAAATCTAAGAATATCTTTTCCAATTACATGAACATTAGCGGGCCAAAAATCTTTATAAAGTTTGTTTTCTGTATCTGGAAAATTAAGAGCGCTAATATAGTTTGTCAATGCGTCTAGCCAAACATAGACTATGTGCTTATCATCGTTAGGAACAGGTACACCCCATTTAAATGAAGTTCTACTAACAGATAGATCATTTAAACCTCCTTTAACAAATTGAACAATTTCATTATTTCTAGATTTAGGAGAAACAAAACTAGGGTTTTTCTTATAATGATCTAATAGCCTGTCTTGCCATGCAGACAACTTAAAAAAATAAGACTCTTCTTCGAACCAATCCACTGTAGACCCAGAAGATTTTGCTATTTTCTTGTCCCCTTCTATTATTATTTCTTCCTCTGTGTAGTAAGCTTCATCGGACACAGAGTACCATCCAGCATACTTTGAAAGGTAAATATCTCCTGAATCTAAAAGTTTATTCCATATAGCTTTTACAGCACTATGATGTCTCAGCTCCGTTGTTCTAATAAAATCATTAATTGAAAGATTTAATACTTTGGCTAAATCTTTAAATTTAGCGGAAACTTCGTCACAAAAAACTTTAGTATTTTGATTTTTTTTCTCAGCTTCTCTTTGAATTTTTAAACCATGTTCATCCGTACCTGTTAAAAAATAAACATTTTTTCCTTCAAGTCTTTTAAACCTCGCAAAAACATCAGCAATAATACTCGAGTAAGCGTGGCCCATGTGTGGATTACCTGATGGGTAATAAATAGGTGTTGTTATATAAAAATTATTACCTGACATTTTTTAAATTTAATTCTATTGAGTTTAAAACAGAGTTTATATTAAGATTGTATATAATAAATTCATTAATTTTATTAACTATAAATGATTTATGCTTTAATAAAAAATCAATTTTATTTTTATTCTCTTTAATTAAGTTGTAGAAAAATTCATCAATTAAAAAGACAGACATATTGATTATAGTTTTATTTTTATCTTTCTTGAAAGCAGGTAAAAGTTTTTTAAGTGTTAGTAAAATATAATCAGTATCCTTTATTTTATGTTTATTAAATAAATCATTATAATTTAATAACAACCCAGGTGTTAAACTACTATAGTTGATTAAAAGATCTATATTTTTATTCTTAACAAGATAGTCAACTATTTTATCTCTTTGTTTCACATTTATATAAATATTATTTTTTAAACATCTAGATGAAACTGTATCAATAAGATTAGCTTGTTGATTGTTTACAAGAATAAAGTAATTATTATTACCGGGCTCTTCTAGCGTTTTTAATAAAGCGTTAGCAGAGTTTGAATTAAGAAACTCAACCTCATCAATAATTATGAATCTAGGATTTTTCGAAAGAGAAGAATTCGAAAGAATAGATTTTAATTTTCTTATGTCATCAATTTTTATGTTTTTTCCTTCCTCAGCTTGAAAAAATATAACATCTGAACAAGTTTGATTCAAAATTGATTTATAGAAGTTAGAATTAATATCTATAACTTTTTCCTTTGTGTTATAACTGGTGTTTTCTTTTTTAGAGTAAACATAGTTAAGAAAATGAAAAATAAGTGTAAATTTACCTATTCCTTTCTTTCCGCTGAAAAGAAAAACTTTAGGAAAGGCACCTGAGTTATAAAGGTTTATCATTTCATCTAAATTTTGATCAAGCGCAATCAACTTTGTTGACGTGAAAGGAACTAAGTTATTTTTTAACATTTTGTATTACTTTAGTTTTTCGATAATTAATTTCACAATTTTTTTTTCTAGTAAAGGTGAGTTCTCTGATGAGTCAAAAACGCAATAACTTCTATTATTTTTTGCCCTACTCAGGTAAGCATTTTGTGCTTTTCTATAGAAGTTAATCTTTAATTTATCAAATTTATTAATTTTTTTTCTTTTTTTTATTCTAGAAAAAATAGATTTAAAATCAGCCTTTAAAACTATAGTTAAATCCGGCTTTAATCCTCTTAAAATGTAATTTTGATTAAATAAACTAAAATTTTTATCAATCTTATTACCAACTACCTGATACGCATATGTGGAATCTGTAAATCTATCACATATAAGAATTTTTTTTTGTTTTTTGGCTGTTAATATTTTTTTTTTAACATGTTCATTTCTAGCTGCACACATAAGATAAAAATCTGTAAGTACATCAAATTGGTTTGAGTTTTTTGAAAAGATTAAATTTCTTATTTTTTCGGCCGTTAAAGAACCACCTGGTTCTCTAGTTTTAATTACATCTAATTTTTTTTTTTTTAAATTATTGTGTAGTTTTTTGATTTGGTAACTTTTACCAGTTCCCTCAACTCCTTCAAAAACAATAAAAAAGAATTTTTTTTTACGCATCTCCCCAAATCATATAGTTGAAGGAAGATAGAAGACTTAAAAAAAAATTTATTTTTTTAACTTTATCTGCTGCATAAACTGGCACAGTCTTAATTAGCTCTTTTTTGTTGTAGATCTTGATTAAGGCAATTTTTTCATCTTTACTAATAGGAGCTTTTATAGGACCTGAATATTCTAGAAATACATCAAAACCCCTTAAATCTTTTTTATTAATTGTGACATAAACATCTTCTTTCGTATAACCATTAGTCAATGCTTCTTTTCCAAGCCACGTTTTAACTTGGAACAAGGTTTTTTTTTTTTGTGATATTTCAAATGTTTCAGTATTAGTTAGTCCCCAAGTTAGTAATTTTCTAGACTCTTTAGTTCGTGAAGAAGTTGATTTAAATCCACTACCAACCGCTATAAGTCTTCGTCTTTTTTTTTTTATAGAACTAGCAAGGGAATATTCTTCTACAACTAAATGACCAGTTTTGATCCCGTCAACGCCTATATTCTTAAACAGCAAAGAATTTCTATTACTTTGAGTAATAGGATTTCCTCCTGTTCGATCCCATGTAAATTCAGTTTCTTTAAAATATTCATAATAATCTGGATAATTTTTTATTAAATATTTTGACATCAATGCAATGTCTCTTACTGTTGAATAATTGTATGGATTATTAATTCCAGATGTATTTGCAAAATTAGTTGAGGTCATGCCAATTTCCTTAGCCTTTTCGTTCATTAGCGAAACAAAATTTTCTTCTGTTCCTGCGATGCCTTCAGCAAGTGCTACGCAAGCATCATTACCAGACGCTATAATTATTCCTTTGAGTAAATTTTCAATACTTATTTGGTCATTAACCATTATAAACATTGAAGAGTAACCAGCTTGTGACATTCTCCAAGCTTTTTCTGATATTGTAACCATGTCATCTAGTGAAATTATTTCTTTAGCCAGATAATCAAAAGCTATTATTGCTGTCATTATTTTAGTCATAGAAGCAGGGTGAATACTATGATCTGGCTGCAGCTCAAACAAAACTTTACCTGATTGATAGTCTATAAGGATTGCAGTCCTAGCATTAATATCGGGGGCTGCCTTAGCTACAGTAATAGATGACAAAAAAACAAATAAAAAAATTTTAACAGAATTAATCATTAATTTTAATATCCAAGTCTTCAAAATTTGAATCATTTAAAGTAATGTAATCATTTTTTAGCTTGTTTATAGTATTATATGGCCCCATTAACAATTCGTAAGAATTATCGTTTTTCTTATTGATGTATATTAATTTATAGTTTGAATTCATTAAAATTGTGGCTAGTTTTTCTTTCAGTAATTCTGCTGATTTAATATTATAAAACTCTGCTACTAATATTGAATAATTTTTTAACTTTATTTCTTTAATTTTTTCTCGCACAGACAAATTGTCAATGCTAATTTTAGTAATTGGTGCTTTATTTGCTATATTCTTTTCAACATTTTCTGTAATTGCTTTTTTGGCTATAAATGATTTGTTCAATTTTATTTCAGTAACCTCAACATAGGGAAAGCTTAAGTCTAGAAGAAGTTTTTTTGCAACACTTTCAGAAATTAAAACTTTATAAAAATCCTCATATTTAATTTTCTTTTTAATAATCACCTCAACAAAACTTAAATTAGAAGGATTAGAAATACGAATTTTTGTACCTGATTTTAATTTATTGTGTGAGACAAAAAAAATATTCTGATCTACTTCAGAAAGAGAATTTTTTTGTATATGTGCAAAACCTTTTGCAGAGTAAGTAAAGGTATCTTTTAAATTATAAGAAGTATTAGAGCACGCGGTAAGTATTAAAAAAAATATAATATTATATTTCATTTTTAAAATTATTTTTTAAGGTGCAAACGGCAAGAGCAAATCTCAAGGAACGATTCCAATTTAAAACTTTCTCATAATTAGCGAATATTAAATAAGCTGGTGCATATGTATTAGCACCAGGTATTATATCTATATCTGGTGTTATAATAGCAGCCTCTAAATTTTTATCAATCTTGAGGTCGTTATAGTTTTTTATATATTTTTTAAAGTACTTAACCTTTTTTTTATTCTTAATATTTCCAGCTGAAGAATTAAGATATTTATTTGGGATACTATTATTTAGATTAATTTTTACAAAACACGGTGTGTTTTTTTTCCATCCAATTTTATTGAGGTAATTTGCTGCAGAAGCAAAGGAGTCATCAGTTTTTTTTAATTCTATTGTACTATTTTTATTATAATCGATTGCGTAGTTTTGAATAGTTCTTGGCATAAATTGGAAGTTTCCAAAAGCTCCAGCCCAAGAGCCAAATAGTATTTTTTTATCTATAATTTTTTGATCTACAAGTTTTAATAAAATTATTAATTCTTTTGTAAAAAATTCACTTCTCCTTTTATCAAAACTTAAAGTAGCCAACGACGAAACAATATCCATTTTACCTAAATACTTACCAAAATTAGTTTCAATACCCATAAGTGCTAATAATAATTCTTTTTCGATTAAAAATTCTTTTTCAATTTTATCTATAGTTGATTTTTCTTTTTTATATAAAGCTAATCCCTTTTTAACTTTATTTTTGTTTGTTCTTTTTTGAATATATGTGGATGTATCTTCATAAAATTCAGGCTGGAATCTATCGTATTTAATAACCTTCGGTAAAAAAATAGCACTGGACATAACATCATCTACAACCTTTTTTGAAACACCAGATTTAACAGCTTGATTTTTAAAATCTTTAACCCATATATTAAAAGCCGAATTGCTAGCAAAAGCACCACTTTGGAAAAAAGATAATATTAGAAAAATATAAATATTTATTAGTTTTTTAAGCATTTTTTTTATTAACATAAAAAAAAACACAAGACTAGATTGAATAAAAATTCCATATTGTTATTTACCATTATTGATAGTATTAAGTTGCTAATTACTTTTTAGGAGAGGTGGCTGAGCGGTTGAAAGCACTGGTCTTGAAAACCAGCAACGGGGCAACTCGTTCGTGGGTTCGAATCCGACCCTCTCCGCCATTATTTGATTTTATGGACAACAAGTAAATCTAATATCTTTTTATCTTTAAAATTTTTAATTGGAACATTGTTTAAATAAAAATTATTAATATCTTCATCGCTGCAATTTAAAAAAATCTCAAGTTTTTTCAACTCTTTATGAGACAAAATATTGATAATATGTAAAACAAATGAAGATAGCAATATATCCATCTCTTTTGTACCTCTGTATGCAGAGCGATATAAAATTTTTTTTTTTAATAATTCTAATTCATTCATTTAACAATTTATTATACATTAAGAAATGAACTTAATTAATAAAAAGAATTTTTTATTTGAAGACGTTTCAATTATCGATGGTGTTGGAAAGAAACTGACAGTTTATTTAAAAAAAAAGAAAATTGAGAAAGTAAATGATTTACTTTGGAACCTGCCCTATTCATTTACAGACAGATCTGAAACTGCAACTTTAGATAAGCTAGAGGTGGGAAAAATTTTTACGATTAAGATTAAAGTTCTTAAGTACAACTTTCCCAGAATTAGAAATTTACCAAGCAGAGTTTTTTGCAAAGACGAGTTTGGAGAGATTGATCTTATTTTTTTTAATAGTCGAGAGGGTTACATACGGAAAATTTTACCATTAAACGAAATAGTTGCCGTTAGCGGGAAAGTTAATTTTTTTAGAAAAAAATATCAAATTACCAACCCAACTTATGTTGAAAAAATTGAACAAATAGAACTTGTAAAAAAAATTATCCCCAAATATTCACTGACCGAAGGTCTTTCAGAAAAAATATATTCAAAAATTATTGAGCAAGTTTTTAATAAAATGCCTGAAATTGATGAATGGCACGATAAAGACTTTATTAAAAAAATGAACTTTTTAAGTTGGAAAGAATCAATAAAAAAATTGCACAATTCTCAAATACAAAAAGATTTAAACTCAAATTATTTAAAGAGACTTGCTTATGATGAGATATTTGCAAATCTTCTATTTCATTCACACAATAGAAATAAAATTAAAAAAGTTAAAAAGAATAAAAAAATTTTTAAAAAAAAATATTCTTTGACTCTTGTTAGATCTCTAGAATACCAATTAACTAATGGACAAAAAGAAATAATTAACGAAATCGAATACGATCTGATGTCTTCACAAAGAATGTTTAGAATATTACAAGGCGATGTTGGATCTGGAAAAACTATCGTTTCCATAATGGCAGCGCTAAATACAATAGAAGCTGGTTATCAATGTGCGTTAATGGCTCCTACTGCAATTTTAGCAGAACAACACTTTACAATGTTCAAAAAATTAATTGAAAAAACAAATTTAAAAATAAATTTTTCTCTCTTAACTGGAAAACTAGATTTAAAGGACAAAAAAAAAATTTTAGATGATTTAAAAAACAATAAAATAAATTTTTTAATTGGTACTCATGCTTTATTTCAAAAAAAAATTAATTTTAGCAAGCTTGGCCTTGTAATCATTGATGAACAGCATAAATTCGGTGTTCAGCAAAGAATTAATTTTGCTAAAAAAGGTGGTACTAATTGTGATGTTTTATTGATGTCAGCAACACCCATACCTAGGACTATGATGATGTCAATATACGGAGATATGGACACATCTAGACTGATGGAAAAACCAATTCAAAGAAAAAAAATTATTACATTAAGTAAGCCAGAAAATAAAATTAATGATCTTTGGCCTTTTATCAAAAGAAAAATTGAAGAAAAAGAACAAATTTTTTGGGTTTGTCCGTTAATTGAGAATTCTAATAAATTAGACTTTTCATCTACTGCAAAATTATTTGAGTTATTAAATAAAAGATTTAATAAAAAAGTTGGAATTATTCATGGTGCTTTAGATCAAAATGAAAAAGAAGCAGTTTTAAAAAAATTTTTAAATAATGAAATCTCTATTCTTGTCTCCACTACTGTTATTGAAGTTGGAATAGATTTTCCTAACGCAACAGTTATAGTAATAGAAAATGCAAATAAGTTTGGGCTAGCACAACTTCATCAGTTAAGAGGTAGAATAGGTAGAGGTTCCAAACCTGGAACGTGCATCTTAATGTTTAAAAATCAATTAAGTCAAAATGCCAAAAAAAGAATACAAATTTTAAAATCTTCAGATGATGGTTTTTTTATTGCCGAACAAGATATGGAATTAAGAGGATATGGAGATATAATTGGCTTTAAACAAAGTGGAATTAAGCTATTTAAAATAGCAGATCCTGTGCACCATGAAGATTTATTTAAATTAGCTGAAAAAAATATTAACATTTTGTCGGACAAAGATTTGAATGCCAATAAATATAATTTTCTACTAAAGTTATTTGATAAGGTAGACTTAGTTGATGAAGAAGGAATTTCTTCTTAAGGATTATAAGGATGTCCCTGCAGACACAATAAACCTAGACGCTTCTTCAAACGTCATATCAAGATATATAAGATCTTTCTTTGGAACCATCAGAAGAAAACCACTTGTTGGGTTTGGCGTAGTTGGTACAAAAATATTTACCAATTCTTCATTAGTTTTTTTAGAAATTTCTCCTTTATTTTCTTTTGTAGCAAAACCAACAACCCATATACCCTTTCTTGGATACTCTATAACAACAACACTTTTTTTAGTTTCTTCAGATTGAGTAAAACTCTCTGTTAGCTGTCCAACTGCAGAATATATGGTTCTGAGTATTGGAATTTTTTTTAATATATTGTTAAAAATTTCTAAAAATTTTTTTCCTAAAAAGGACAATGACAACCATCCAATAATTGTTATCAAAACTACTGTTATTAATATTTCAATACCTAAAATATCAAATGATAGGTAGCTGTTAGGATTAAATGTTTTGGGTAAAAAACTTGATAATATTTTAATTATGAATAGAGTTAAGTAAATTGTGATGCCAATAGGCACAAGGACTATTGCACCTGTAATAAAGTAGTTTCGTAATCTAACAAATATGGATTTTTTAACTTTATTCAACATTTATTGGTAGCTGGAATAAATAATAAATATTACTAATAATATAAAAATTGCAATTAAAATTTTATTATCTAAAATCATATAAATTATTAATATATGATTCATAACATAAATAGAAGAAAATTTATCGAATTAATCAGTTGCGGATGTGGTAGTTTATTATTACCCTCTTGCTCAACTGTTCCTATCACAAAGAGACGTCAATTATCTATTTATCCAGAAGCCACAATAAATAATTCTGCCAGCAAAGCGTATGAATCTTTTAAGACAAAAAATAAGTTAATCAGTTCAGGTAAGCAGCTAGACTCAATCAAAACAATTGGGAGCAGAATAGAAAGTGCAGTTTCAAATTTTTTTTTAGATAAAAATGGTAAAGACCCCACAAGACATTTTCAATGGGATTATATCTTGGTTGATAATGACAAGGTAATTAATGCCTGGTGCATGCCTGGTGGAAAAATTGCAGTTTACACAGGTATCCTCAAAATAACTAAAAATGATAATGCACTAGCTGCAGTCATGGGCCATGAAATAGCTCATGCTGTTGCTAAACATTCTGTCGAAAGAGCAAGCCAAGCTTTAACCGTTAACTTAGGAACTCAAGTAGCTGATATTTTTTTAGGTGGAGCAATTAATAGAGCTAGAAATAGTGTTGGCAAAGCTAGCGGTATGGATATTTTTCAACTAGGTATTTTCAACCCATTTGGCAGAAAACAAGAAACTGAAGCTGATTACCTTGGTTTAATTTTTTCCTCGTTAGCAGGATTTGATATAAGAGAATCTGTAAACTTTTGGAAAAGAATGTCAGAAGGAAAAAAGGGTAAGGAGCCACCTCAATTTATGAGTACTCATCCATCAAGCGAAAACAGAATAAAAAATTTAAATAATTGGATTGCAGAGGTAATTGTCAAGTACCCACCAATAAAGAAAACTTTGTAGTGGTGAGCCCTGATGGACTCGAACCATCGACAGCTTCCTTAAAAGGGAAGTGCTCTACCAACTGAGCTAAGGGCCCTAAAGAAAATTTGTTTTATATATAAAATTGAAAGAATTCAAACAAAAAAAATTAGATTAACTAAAACATATCTATGTATTTATTGTAGAATTTATTAAATGTACCATTTTTAATCTCTTTTCTTATTTCTAGCATAAATTGTTGATAAAAATTTATATTATGAAGAGATATTAGCATTGAAGCTAAAATTTCATTCGTTTTTATCAAGTGATTTAAATAACTTTTAGAGTATAGGTTCAAATTTCTAAGTGATACATCGTTATTAAGGGAAGATTTGTCACTTTGATATTTTGCATTTCTTAGATTTACCTTGCCATTCCACGTAAACGCAAGACCCGTTCTTCCAGATCTTGTTGGTAAGACACAATCAAACATATCTATACCACTTTTAACAGCACCAAGAATATCCGAAGGAGTTCCGACGCCCATTAAATATCTTGGCTTGTCTTTGGGCATGTACCCTACTGTTTTATTTAAGATAGAAAACATTTCTTCTTGTTTTTCACCAACTGCTAACCCTCCCATTGCATATCCATCAAAGCCAATTGATACTAATTTTTCTAGACTATCTATCCTGAGATTGTTGTTTAAACCACCTTGAACAATACCAAACAACGCTTTGCTTTTATCGTTACCAAATTCAATTTTACATCTTTTTGCCCAGTGTGTTGATATTTCTATCGCACTAGTTAGTTTATCATTATCATTTGTCAAACTTGGACATTCATCTAGAACCATTAAGATATCTGAATTGATTGATTTTTGTATTTGGATACTTTTTTCAGGACTCAAAACAAATTTTTTACCATCAATGTGAGAAGAAAACACAGCACCTACGTTAATATCAATTTTATTAAGTTTAGCTAAAGACATGATTTGAAAACCACCTGAATCAGTCAAGATAGGTTTTTGCCAATTCATAAAATCATGCAAACCACCAAATTTATCGAGAATTTCAGTACCTGGCCTAATCATTAAATGATAGGTGTTACCTAGAATAATTTGTGAACCTGTTTCGAGAAGATCTTCAGTAAAGACACCCTTGACCGTACCTAATGTTCCAACCGGCATGAAAGACGGCGTATCAATTATTCCTCTAGGTGTCGTAATTTTACCTAATCTTGCTTTTTCATCTTGAGCTAATAGCTCAAAAGAAAATTGCAAATTACTCATCTAGTTTTATTTTTTTGATCTAAGAGTAATTATTTTATCTGGCTCATTTACAGAACCATTTGCACCTTCACCACGTTTGATTTTGTCAATGAGGTCCATGCCTTTGATTACCTTGCCAAATGCTGAGTAACTTCTATCTAAGTGTGGTGCAGAATCGAATACAATAAAAAATTGACTATTAGCACTATTAGGGTCTGCAGACCTAGCCATAGAAAGAACGCCTTTGTTATGTGCTACGTCACTGAATTCAGCTTTTAGGTCTGGTAAATCAGAACCACCTGTTCCAGCTAATTCCAAATTAAAATCTGGAGAGTTTGAATTACCATACTTTACGTCACCCGTCTGCGCCATGAATCCATCAATTACTCTATGAAAAACAACACCGTCATATTTACCTTCGTTAGCTAAAGTTTCAAATCTTTTTACATGATTTGGCGCAATTTTTGGATAAAGTTCGATTTCAACTTCTCCACTTTTTAATTTTAGTATCATTGTCTTCTCCTCTGAATAAACGTTATTAATAGATAGTAGTAAGATCGTAAAAAATAGTA
>Ga0307986_10002496_pt1 | contig 13176 bp, 12 predicted proteins | sample EllFjometageno82_FD_203170 | JGI IMG/M metagenome (GOLD analysis project Ga0307986, IMG submission 203170) | Marine microbial communities from Ellis Fjord, Antarctic Ocean - #82 | ecosystem: Environmental > Aquatic > Marine > Unclassified | place: Southern Ocean | collected 2014-10-09
AACCAAGTTCGCTAAATAGAGTTCCGCCTGTAACAAGTCCTCTAATTGCATCTTCAGCTTTAGCAGTTTTTTCAGCAAATCTTTTTGAAAATGCAGAAGTAATCATTTTGACAGTTTCTCTTAAACTAAAATATATTTTTCCAGATAAAAGTTTAGCTAAGTATTTACTCATAGCTCCGACTGGTTTTGCAATAGACATTTCATTGTCATTGAGAATAACGATAAGTCTCGACCTTAGAGCACCAGCGTTATTCATCGCTTCATAAGCCATACCTGCGCTCATTGCTCCATCACCGATGACGGCAACAACATTATTGTTGTTGTTAGATAGTTTATTAGCAACAGCCATTCCAAGTGTAGAAGAAATAGAGGTAGAACTATGTGCTGCTCCAAAAGGATCGTATTCACTTTCTGATCTTTTCGTAAAACCAGAAAGACCACCTCCTTTTCTTAAAGTTTTAATTAAGTTTTTTCTTCCTGTTATAATTTTATGAGGATAACATTGGTGACCAACATCCCAGACTAATTTATCTTTTGGTGTGTTAAAAACGTAATGAATTGCGACAGTAAGCTCAACCACACCCAGTCCAGCACCTAAATGTCCACCTGTTTCAGAGACTACATTAACCAATTCTTGCCGCAGTTCATTAGATACCTGGTCTAACTGTTCTTTTTTTAATTTTCTTAAGTCTGCTGGATAATTGATTTGGTCTAATAACTTACTCATTAAAAATTTCTTTCTAAAATAAACTCAACTGTATTAATTAAATTATCTGCTTTTTTTCCATGTTTTGTGAGTTTACTCAATATATTTTTCTTTAACTTGCTAGCATATGAGTAGGCTTTTTCATATCCTATTAAGGCCACTAAAGTTGATTTTCCTTTTTTTTTATCTTTTTTAGTAGATTTACCAGCAAGTTTTTTTGATCCCTTGATATCAATGAAGTCATCCGCAAATTGAAATAATAAACCAATATCCTCACCTAACTTGCTTAAAGATTTAAGTTCTTTATTATTTTTTTTAGCTATAACTCCTGCTGCATAGCAGCAAAAATTAAATAACTTTCCAGTTTTTTTTCTTTGCATGTCTAAAATATCTGTAAATCTTTTTCTTTTTTTTTCAAAATTTAAATCAAGATATTGACCACCTGCTATACCAATATGGCCTGAACAATACGCTAAACTTTTAACAAGTTCAGTTTTTGCTTTATGCTCGATCTTATAATTCTTATCAACTATCATTTCAAAAGCTAATGTTAGCAAAGAGTTACCAGCTAGAATTGCAGTAGATTCACCAAATTTAATATGTGTTGCGGGTTTACCTCTTCTAGTTTTATCGTCATCCATACATGGTAAGTCATCGTGTATCAAAGAATAAGAGTGAATGCATTCGACTGCAGCACATATATTTAAAAGTTTAACCGTACTTATATTAAAGAGTTTTCCTGCTCCCAAAACAACAGAGGATCGAATTTTTTTTCCACCTGACAAAGTGCCGTATTTCATCGGTGGGACCAAATCTGAGTAGGTTTGTTTAGCTAAATATTTTTTAAGAAAAGTATCTGTTTTTTTTGCGTTTTTGTATAATAGTTTTTTTATCATGAATTATTTTTTTTATCTTCTTTCCCAAGAATAGATATTTCTTTAACTCGTTTTTTAAATAATAAATCTATCTTTTTATTTAGACCTAAAAGACGTGCGTACTCGTTCATTGATTCAGACAGATTGACATCTTTACATTCTAGTTTTTCAAGAATTTGATTAATTTCTTCTTTAATCTCTTTTATTGATTTACTTTTAGCTTCGTCTGGAATATTTTCAATTTTCATTAAAAGTATAATAATTACATTATGAGAAATATCTATTCAAATATATTTAAAGTTAACAATAAAAACTTATCTAAAGCTGTGAAGTGCCTTAAAAAAAAACAAATAATTGGCGTTCCTACAGAAACTGTCTATGGTTTAGCTGGAAATGCCTATTCTAAAGAATCTATCAAAAAAATTTATCTTTTAAAGAAAAGACCATTTAAGAATCCATTAATTATTCATTATCTAAATTTAAAAAAATTAAAAAATGACGTGGAGTTAAATACTGATTTTTATAAGTTGTATAAAAAATTTTGCCCTGGACCTATTACATTTGTTCTTAAAAAAAAGAAAAATTCTTTATTACCCAGTATGGCTACAGCAAACTTAAAAACTGTTGCTGTTAGAATACCTAGAAATACGGCTATAAGAAAAATACTAAGATCTTTAAATTTCCCCCTGGCTATACCAAGTGCAAATAAGTCAAGTCATGTAAGCCCTGTGTCGGCTAATGATGTTGTTAGTGAGTTTGGGGCTTCTTTAAAATTTATTTTAAATGGTGGAAGGTGTACAATTGGGCTTGAATCTACGGTTGTAGATTTAACTTCTGGACCAAGAGTATTAAGACCTGGGTTAGTTAATCCTTTAGATATTTCAAAAATTCTAAAAAAGAAAATTAATATTTATAAAGGCTCTAAAGGTATTAAAGCACCGGGTATGTTAAAAAGACATTATTCGCCGGGTATACCTATGAAATTAAATCAAAAAGAAGTAAAAAATAATGAGGCCTTTATTGTTTTTGGAAAAAAATATAAAAAAGCTAAAAATATTTTTAACTTGAGTAGGAAATCAAATCTCAATGAAGCGGCTAGAAATTTATACAGGGTATTAAGATTAATTAAGAAGAAAAACTATAAAATGATTTATGTATCTTCAATTCCTAAAACTGGGATTGGTTTAGCAATAAATGACAGATTGAGTCGAGCAGCAAAGTAAATACATGAATATTAATGTAAAAAATTTAAGTAAAAAATTTAACAACTATAGTGCGGTTAATAATATCAATTTTTTCTTAGACAAAAATAAAACTTTAGGGCTTTTAGGTCCTAACGGATGTGGTAAAACTACTTCTATAGGTATGATGCTTGGGTTAATCACTCCATCAAGTGGGGAAGTTTTAATCAATAATCAAAATGTTAACAGCGCAAGTCGTAATGATCTTTTAAGTAAAATGAATTTTGCATCTCCTTATATTGAGCTACCAAAAAAATTAACAGTGAAACAAAACTTAGAAATTTATGGCAGGCTCTATGGAGTTAAAAATTTAAAGGACAGAATTTCTGAGATATCGGAGGATTTAGATTTAATTAATTTTTTAAATAAAAAAACGGGGGAATTATCTTCTGGCCAAAAAAATAGAGTTTCTTTAGCTAAATCTTTAATTAACAAACCTGAAGTTTTGTTTCTAGATGAACCAACCGCTAGTTTAGATCCTGATATAGGTGATTTTGTGAGAAATTATATCGAAGCTTACAAAAAAAAAAATAATATAACTATTTTATTAGCCTCTCATAATATGAAAGAAGTTGAAAGACTTTGTGACACAGTAATTATGATGAAAAAAGGTGAAATTGTAGACCGTGGTACATGTAAAGATCTAATTAGTAAACATGGTAGAGATAATCTTGAAGATACATTTTTAAAAATAGCAAGGAGCAACGATGGATTGGTATAAAATTTATGGTTTGAGCTTACGTCATGTTTATTTAATTAAAGGTTCTTTTCCAAGAATTTTAGATTTAATTTATTGGCCATCAATACAAGTTTTTTTGTGGGGATTTATTTCTGAATTTTTTACTGTAAATTCAACTTACTATAGTAACACAGTAGGTGTTATTCTCACTGCCGCTATTCTTTATGATTTTTTGTTTAGATCAAGTATCAGTTACAACATGATGTTTTTAGAAGAAATTTGGAGTAGGAACTTTTCAAATTTATTCATCGCACCAATAAAAATTAGTGAGATAATTGCAGCTCTTACAATGACGGCAATATTTCGAACCTTAATAGGCTTGGTGCCTGCTGTGCTGTTAGCAATTCCTTTATTTGGTGTTTCTATATTTAAATTAGGTGTGCCTTTAATTTTTCTCCTTACTTCACTTTACATCTTTGGAATTAGCCTGGGTTTGCTCGTTACGGCAGGCCTTCTAAGGTTTGGTCCATCTTTTGAGAATATTGCTTGGGCTAGTTTATTTTTTTTAGCCCCTTTCGGATGTATCTATTATCCTATTGAAATACTACCAGAGTCACTTCAATTAATTGCTAAAGCATTGCCATTGGTTCATATTTTTGAAGAAATGCGAAATATATTGATAAACAATACGGTCAATAATTTGCAAATTTTTAAAAGCGTTTTGATTTCTTTGATTTATTTTGCAATTGGTGTATTTGTTTTTTATCTAGCCTATTATGGTGCAAAAAAAAGAGGAACACTAATTAATATTGGAGAATAAATAAATGAAATTAATAGATTGTTTCATGTACTACGACGAAGATTTAATTCTAGATATCAGATTGAATGTATTAAATAAATATGTTGATAAGTTTATAATTTCTGAGGCAACTAGAGATCATGCCGGAAATAAAAAAAAATTAAATTTTGATATAAAAAATTATTCAAAATTCAAAGATAAAATTATATATATGGTAGAAGAAAATTTACCTAAATCAGTTCCTGAATTTAAAAAAAATTGGAGCTCTGATTGGCATAGAGAAAACTTTCATAGAAATTCATTAGAAAAAGGATATCGTAATTTTCACGATGAAGATTTAATAATGATATCTGACTCGGACGAAATACCAAATCCTAATAAAATAAGTTTGTTCAATAAAAAAAATATGTATGGTTGTTTTATACAAAAAAATTTTTCTATTAAATTAAACCTGCTAAATACAACAAATAGCCTTTGGCCAGGGACAAAGATTTGTGTGAAAAAATTTTTAAAATCGCCACAGTGGCTAAGAAACTTAAAAACTAAAAATTATCCATTTTGGAAATTTTACAAACCTAAGAACGTACAATTAATAAATGATGGAGGGTGGCATTTTAGTTTTTTAAAGAAACCAGAAGATATAGCAAAAAAAATAAAGGCTTACGCTCATCAAGAGCTAAATAAAGAAGAGTTTACAGACATAAATCTAATTAATAATAGAGTTAAATTAGGTAAAGATATTTTTGACAGAGACTATAATTATCAAAAAATAAAGCTAGATGACGATTTTCCAGAATATATTGTGAAAAATAAATTAAAACTTAAGGATTGGATTTTGTAAATAGTGGTTTACTATTTTTACTAATCACACAAAGTATTGTTATTTTTAGAATTTTCTTCTGCGCCAAGTAGGACTCGAACCTACAACCCCTTGATTCGAAATCAAGTATTCTATCCAATTGAACTATCGGCGCGTAAGAAACACTTAATTTATATAGGATATTGCACTAGGAATCATTTGAAAATTTTTATTGTTTTTGGTCTGCAGAACGCTAATTAATGATTAAGCTTTTTACAAGGCTCTATCCAGTTGAGCTACAAACGCATATAATGTTAATCTAAATTTAAATGCCTGATAACTTAACAAAATTCTCAATCAAAGAAGAAGATTCTGGAAATCGTCTAGATGTGATTCTTACAAAGTTAATTACTGACTTAACAAGGTCTAATTTAAAAAAAATTATTGAGTTAGAACAGGTTAAAATTAATCATTGTATTGAAAGATCTCCATCTAAAAAATTAAAAACTAACGATATTGTTGAGGTAAATTTATTACCCACTGAAAAAATAAAAATTTTACCTACGAAAATTAAGTTAGATATTGTTTATGAGGATAAGGATATTTTAATTATAAATAAACCAGCTGGTATGGTTGTTCATCCTGGTGCCGGCAACTATAAAGATACCCTAGTTAATGCATTAATTTATAAATACAAAAAGAATCTTTCAGATATCAATGGAATAACCAGACCTGGAATAGTACACAGAATTGATAAAGAGACCAGTGGTCTTTTAGTTATAGCTAAAAATAATAAAGCTCACTCTAATTTAGGAAAACAATTTAGTGACCATACAATTCAACGTACTTACCAGGCGTTAGCTTGGGGAGTCTTACGGCCTCTGCATGGAAGAATTGAAACTTTAATTGGAAGAAGTAGAAAAAATAGGCAATTAATGTCTGTAACTGAAATAACTGGAAAAAAATCTGTAACAAACTATAAAACATTAAAGGTCTTTAATATAAAAGATATCCCTAAAATAAGTTTTTTAGAGTGTAGGTTAGAAACTGGAAGAACGCACCAGATAAGAGTTCACATGGCGTATAAAAGTAATTCTTTACTCGGTGATCAACAATATGGAAAGAAAAATCTCAGATTTAAAAAAATTAATGAAGACTTTGAAGATAAGTTGAAAATATTAAATAGACAGGCTTTACATGCAAAAAGTTTAGGTTTTATTCACCCTACTAGTAAGAAATTAATAAATTTTGAGTCAAAACTTCCTAAAGATTTCAAAAAAATACTAGATTTACTGAATAAATTGAGTCATTAAAAAAACAAATTTTAGTTTATAAATACTACTAATGAAAAAAGAGAAAAAAATAACTAACTTACCGTCACCTTCTATTGGAGGTTTGTCTATTTATTTGGCTCAAATTAAAAAATTTCCTATGCTTGATGCAGAGGAAGAATACCTACTGGCAAAAAACTGGAGGGATAGAGGAAATTTAAAAGCGGCACACAAGTTGGTAACAAGTCATTTAAGATTGGTTGCTAAAATTGCCATGGGTTACCGGGGGTATGGATTACCTGTTAACGAGTTAATATCCGAAGGTAATATTGGATTGATGCAAGCAGTTAAAAAATTTGACCCTGAAAAAGGTTTTAGGTTAGCAACATATGCAATGTGGTGGATAAGGGCTTCTATACAAGAATATGTATTAAGATCTTGGAGCTTAGTTAAAATGGGAACTACAACTGCTCAAAAGAAACTATTTTTTAATTTAAAAAAACTTAAAAATCAAATCGCACCTAATCAAGAAGGTGATTTAAGAGATGAGCATGTTGAGGAGATATCAAAGAGATTAGATGTCGACTCCCGTGAAGTGGTTAATATGAATCGTAGATTAATGGGTCACGAAAAATCACTTAATGATCCAATTAAAGCTGGAGAAACAGACGAATGGCAAGACTGGTTAGTAGATGAACATTTAGATCAAGAGTTGATCGTGTCACAAAAACAAGAGTATGATGATAAAAAAGAGTTGCTTAATGAAGCTATGGTTATTTTAAATGATAGGGAAAAAGAAATTATAAAAGAAAGAAGACTTTCAGATAATCCAAAAACCTTAGAAGAGCTAAGTAAGAAATTTAAAGTTAGCCGTGAAAGGGTAAGACAAATTGAAACAAAAGCTTTTGAAAAACTTCAAAAGTCTATGATTAGTTCTTCTAAATCTAAAAACTTATTACCTGTAAATTAGGAGCTAAAAGGATTTTCAATCAGAATAGTATCTTCTCGTTCTGGACTTGTAGATATACTTGAAATTTTAGCCCCTATAAAATCTTCTAAAGCATGGATGTATGCTTTTGCTTTCTCTGGAAGCTCTTCCATATTTCTCACACCATGTGTAGAAGTTTTCCAGCCAGGAAATGTTTTATAAATAGGTTTTATATTGAATTGATCTTCAGATGCCGCCGGTAAATAGTCCATTTTTTTTCCATTAAGCTCATATTGTATACAAATTTTAATTTCATCTAGTTCATCTAATACATCTAATTTCGTCAAAGCTATTCCCGTAATACCAGCAACTTTAATAGTCTGTCGAACTAATACACCATCAAACCAGCCACATCTTCTTTTTCTAGCTGTAACGGTTCCAAACTCTTTTCCTTTTACCCCTAAGCTTTCACCAACTTTGTCATTTAGTTCTGTTGGAAATGGTCCGCTACCAACTCTAGTTGTGTATGCTTTAGTAATTCCTAAAACATAATTAATAGTGTCTGGTCCACAGCCAGTTCCTGTTGCTGCCATTGCTGGTACAGTATTTGATGAAGTAACGAAAGGATAGGTTCCATGATCCACATCTAAGAGAATACCTTGTGCGCCTTCGAATAATATTTTTTTATTTTTTTTTTTATATTCATCTAATTTAAGCCAAACTGGTTGAGCAAATTTTAATATTTTCGGTGCTATTTTTAGAAGTTCTTCTTTTAATTCATTTTTTTTATAAATTTTTTTTTTAAGACCTTTCCTAATTGCATTGTGATGAAGTAAAACATTTTCTAGACGTATGTCTAGATTACTTTCGGATCTTAAATCCATTACGCGAATAGAACGTCTACCAACTTTATCTTCATAACATGGTCCGATCCCCCTACGTGTTGTACCAATTTTACCTTTCCCAGCAGCATCTTCTCTAATCTCATCCATCTCTCTATGAAAGGGCAAGATAAGAGACGCAGATTCTGAAATCATAAAATTGTCAGGTGTAACTTCTACACCTTGTTTTTTGATATCTTTAATTTCATCTAATAAGGCCCATGGATCAATAACTACTCCATTACCTAAAATAGAAATTTTTTCTTTTCTTACTATTCCTGATGGTAATAATCTTAATTTAAAAACTTTTCCATCAATAACTAAAGTGTGTCCAGCATTATGTCCACCTTGAAATCTTACGACAACATCTGCTTGGTCAGATAGCCAATCAACAATTTTGCCTTTTCCTTCGTCACCCCACTGAGAACCGACTACAACGATGTTTTTCATTATCTAAACTTTTTATTAATAGTTATCGAACTTAAGTGGTTAATAGGACCATGACCTTTACCAAAGTTTGGGTTAGATCTTATTGACTGGTTAACATATTTAATTCCAAGCTCACAGGATTTGTTTAATAGTTTTCCACATGAGAAAAACGTAGTGATAGCACTAGATAACGTGCAACCAGTACCATGCGTATTTTTAGTTTTGAGCCTTTTGTTTGAAAAAAAATTTATTTCATTTTTATTCAAAAAAACATCTTTTACAACTTTTGATTTTAAATGTCCTCCTTTTATAAGTACATTTTTTGCTCCCATTGATAATAAAACTTTTGCAGCCTGTACCATATCTTGTGTGTTTTTAATTTCTAAATCAGTTAAAATTTCTGCTTCTGGAATATTTGGTGTGATTAAGGAAACTTTTTTTATTAATTTTTTTTTTAAAATATTAATTGCTTTATTATTGATTAATCGAGTGCCACCTTTTGCAATCATCACTGGGTCCAAAACAATCTTTGAAACTTTAATATAGTTCAATGAATTAATTACAGATTTAATAACACTTTCAGAATGGAGCATTCCAATTTTAATTGCATCTGGCCGTATATCTCTACAGGTAAATAGTATTTGTTTGGATATTTCTTTCGGGTCAATCCCAACTATAGATTTGACACCTGTTGTATTTTGAGAGGTAACAGCTGTTATAGCTGACATTGCATATGACCCCAAAGAAGTGATAGTTTTTATGTCTGCTTGTATACCAGCTCCTCCAGAAGAATCTGATCCTGCAATAATTAATATTTTAGATTTTAGTCTCAATTTAAAGGATAGTTTTTTTTATTATTAGAATGCATTTTTTTAATAAATTTTTATTATGTGACTCTCCCATTATTCTAATTTTTGGCTCAGTACCTGATTTTCTTATTAACAGTCTTCCTTTATTTTTAATAAGTTTATTCGCATATACGATCGCTGCTTTAGTTTTGCTTTGATTAATAATATTCCTATTTTTAACTGTAATATTTTCTAAAATTTGTGGAATTGGTTTAAATACATTTAAAACCTTACTTGCTTTTTTACCCTTCCTTAATGAAAATAATACCTCTAAAGCAACTAACAGGCCATCTCCTGTGGTGGCATATTTTCCTAAAATAATATGTCCAGATTGTTCTCCACCTAAATTATATTTATATTTTTTCATTTTTTCTTTTACGTAACGATCTCCAACATCTGCCCTTACAAAGTTTATTTTCTCAGATTTAAAAAATTGTTCTAAGCCATAATTAGACATAAGTGTTCCAATTACTCCTCCTTTTAAAAGTTTTTTTGATTTCCACCTTTTTGCTAGCATGGCCAGGATTTGATCACCGTCTATGATTTTACTTTTTTCATCACATAGAATGATTCTATCCGCATCTCCATCAAGCGCTATACCTATATGAGCTTTATGTTTTCTGACTGCTACTTGAATCTTATTTGGATAAGTGGATCCACATTTGTCATTGATATTCAAACCGTTAGGGTCAATCCCAATGCTAATTACTTGAGCTCCCAAAGATTTCAAAAGTTTTGTTCCTGCTTTATAGCCCGCTCCATTTGCACAATCGATAATAATCTTCATTTTTTTTAAATTAAATTTTTTTGGAAAATTATTTCTAAGAATTTTAATATAATCCTCATTTGCAGTCTCTAAACGTTTAACACGACCCAATACTTTAGGCTTTAAAAGATGTTTTGAAGTTTTTGAGTCAATTAAGTTTTCTATTTTTTTTTCAATCTTATCAGACAATTTTAAACCGTCTGGGCCGAATAATTTCAAACCATTATCAAAGTATGGGTTGTGAGAAGCTGTAATCATAATTCCCATATTAGCTTTCATTTTTTTTGTGAGCATAGCAAGACCATTTGTTGGTAGGGGGCCAAGTGTAAAAACATGCATACCAGCTGAAGCAAGTCCAGATACTAAAGCCGGTTCAAGTGCGTAACCTGATAGTCTTGTGTCTTTTGCAATAATTGCAATTTGTTTGGTTCTCTTTTGATTAGTAAAATACGTACCTGCTGCTAGCCCAAACTTGAAAAATTTTTCTCCATTAATATTTCCTTTGTTTACAGTGCCTCTTATACCATCAGTACCAAAATATTTTTTTTTCATTAAATTGAGATTATTTTTTTAAAAACTAATATAGCTTGTTTTACTTCATTGACGTTATGTACTCTAAATATTTGTACGCCTTGTTGTAGAGTATATAAGACAGATGCTACGGTTCCGCCAATTCTTTCTTTGCTGTCAAACTCATCAGAAATTTGACCGATAAATTTCTTTCTAGAAGTGCCTATTAGCAAAGGAAATCCCAATGAATGAAATAATGAAATATTGTGCATAAGAATCAAATTATGTTTCAAATTTTTTCCAAAACCTATTCCTGGATCAATAATATATTTTTTATATTTAAATTTTTTAAAATCAATATTTATTTTTTTTTCAAAAAAATCATAAATATCTAGTAGTATATTTTTATAACTAGGATTGACTTGCATAGTCTTAGGAGTTCCTTGCATATGATGCAAAACTTTCCATACATCATCATTTTTAATTTTTTCTATGGCCTTTTGATCATAATTAAATCCAGATACATCATTAATTAAATCTGTCTTATATCTAATTGCTTTTAGCATCACGTCTGATTTTCTTGTGTCAATAGAAAGGAATGTTTTAGGAAATTTTTTTTTAAAATTACATATAATTTTTTCTAACCTCTTCCATTCAGCTCCATGAGGTACATCTTTGGAGTCTGGTCTAGTTGATTCTCCTCCGATATCAATAATATCAGCTCCTTTATAAATCATATTTTTTATATGCCTAAAAGCTTTGTTAGATTTGTTGTACAAACCTCCATCAGAAAAACTATCAGGGGTTAGATTTAATATGCCCATGATTAGTGGTTCAGAGATATTTAAATATTTATTTAAATTTTTTCTTCTTGTAATAATTTTCTTTAAATCTTCTAAGATAACTTTCTTTATCTTGTAAGGTAGATTTTTAATATTTTTAATATTGATTATTTTTGCTTTCTTGTCTCTAGATAAAATTTCAATATTATCAAAAGCTATATTTAGATTTCCACAAAGCGGCAATGCTAATTTTTTTTTGATTAGATTTTTTGATTCCAAACCGTAATAAAAATTACACGCACGGGTGTAATATTTTCTCATGTACTTTTTTTAGTGAACTGCTTTAGGTTTAAGTCCTAGAGAATCTAAGGCTGATGTTTCTTTTTCATTTTTACCATTTTCAGTCTCATTTAATTTTTTAGGCTGAATATTTTTTAGCATTAAATCTCTAATTTCGTCCCCAGTTAAAGTCTCGTAAACTAACAAAGCTTTTGCTATTTTATGAAGATCATCAATTTTTTCTGTTAATACCTGTTTAGCTCTATCGTAACCAGCTTCGACTATTTTTTTAACTTCTGAATCAACTTTTTTAGCTGTCTCTTCTGACATGTGTTGTGTTTTTGTAACTGATCTACCTAAGAAAACTTCTTCTTCATTTTCTCCGTAAGCTAAAGGACCTAGTTCTTTACTCATACCATAACGAGTAACCATATTTTTTGCCATTTTAGTTGCCATATCAATATCAGAAGATGCTCCTGATGTTACTTTGTCATGGCCAAAAATTATCTCTTCAGCAATTCTTCCTCCCATAGCTACAGCAATATCTGAATACATTTTTTCTCTAGTTACTGAAAGTTGATCTCTTTCTGGAAGTCTCATAACCATACCCAAAGCTCTACCTCTTGGTATGATGGTTGCTTTATGTATTGGGTCAGAAACTTTCTCATTTAAAGCTACAATAGCATGACCACCTTCATGGTAAGCGGTCAATTTTTTTTCATCTTCACTCATCACCATGGATCTTCTCTCTGCACCCATCATGACTTTATCTTTAGCTTCCTCAACATCTTCCATTGTAACTACTCTTTTATTTTTACGTGCAGCCAATAAAGCAGACTCGTTAATAAGATTAGCTAAATCAGCTCCTGAAAACCCTGGTGTGCCTCTAGCTATCGTTCTAAGTTTTACATCAGGACCTACAGTAATTTTTTTAATATGAACCTTTAATATTGCTTCTCTTCCAAGAATATCAGGATTTCCAACGACAACTTGTCTGTCAAATCTACCTGGTCTTAATAAAGCGGGGTCTAGTACGTCAGGTCTGTTCGTTGCAGCAATTAATATAATTCCTTCGTTAGTTTCAAAGCCATCCATTTCAACTAATAGTTGGTTAAGAGTTTGTTCCCTTTCATCGTTTCCCCCACCAAGACCTGCACCCCTGCTTCTACCAACAGCGTCGATCTCGTCGATAAATATAATACATGGAGAATGTTTTTTACCCTGTTCAAACATATCTCGAACACGTGAAGCTCCAACACCTACAAACATTTCTACAAAGTCAGATCCTGATATAGAAAAGAAAGGTACATTTGCTTCTCCTGCAATTGCTTTCGCTAATAATGTTTTACCTGTTCCAGGAGGTCCAATTAACAATGCTCCTTT
>Ga0307986_10002500_pt1 | contig 13166 bp, 10 predicted proteins | sample EllFjometageno82_FD_203170 | JGI IMG/M metagenome (GOLD analysis project Ga0307986, IMG submission 203170) | Marine microbial communities from Ellis Fjord, Antarctic Ocean - #82 | ecosystem: Environmental > Aquatic > Marine > Unclassified | place: Southern Ocean | collected 2014-10-09
CTCAAAATCAATATCTAAACTTATTTTACTTGGTTCAATTGAAATAAATTTTTGGCCATCAACAAAATCTATCTTATTAAGAATCTTAATAACTTTTATTGGTGCATCACTATTTTCAATTCCTGCCTCAGTTATTGCTTTAACAAATAATTTTGCTGATCCATCTAGAATTGGGACTTCTTCATTGTCTATTTCTATTAGTGCATTATCAATGCCCATTCCATATAATGCGCCCATTAAATGCTCAATTGTTTTGACTTCAACTCCATGTTCATTTGAAATTGTTGTACATAGGATAGCACTACTTACATTAAAAATGTTTGGGATTACAAAATTGTTATTTTTTAAATCTACTCTTTTAAAAATAATCCCAGAATTAGGTGATGCAGGTTTAATTTTTATATTTGCATTTAGTCCGCTGTGAAGGCCTATACCATTTAATTCAATTTGGTTTTTAATTGTTTTTTGATTTAAAATAGACATTGAGAACTTATAAATTGAGGTGGTTAATTAAGAAAAACAAGAAATGTTACAAGAAAATACTGTTTTATTTAAAGAAATGGAAAAGTTTTTCAAAAAAGCCTTCATTTATTTGTTTTTTTGGAACTATCACAACCTCTTGTTTGTTTCGTTCTAAATTAAATTTCGTAACACTTTCAGAAATATTATCTAATGTTTCATCAATAAGATCCATATTATTCAAAAGAGATATCTTTTTTTCAATTTTATTATTCAAAACTCTAGATCCTTCGCCTATCAGCAAAATTTTAGTTTGATCTAGTTGCTCAAAATTATTATTTAATTTTATAGATTTAATGCATAAATTTAATATTTCTTCGATTCTTGCAGATATTATTTGCCGAATTAGATCGACTGATATTATTGTTTTATTAGAAAAATTACCTTCTAAATCAAAACTTAATTTAATTTCCTCAGCATTTTGCAAGTCTAAATCTAAAACTTTAGAAAGATCTTGGGTTATATTATCTCCTCCAAGTGGCAGAACGTTAAATGCGTTCAATACATTATTATTATAACTTATAATTGAAGTTTTATTAAACCCTATATCAATAAAAGTGATATTTTGTACATGAGAATAATTCTTCATGTAGTTTTCAGATTTTACATAACTAGAACAATAAATTTGGTTAATAGATATACTAAGTTTAAAAAATCGACTCTTAAAAAAATTTATTATTTTTTTTGGCAAACATATAAAATTAATATCTATTGACAATAAATTGCAATTAATATTGTCAGGAAAAGAAGGGTGGTCAATGTTATCAATCTTATAATTCTCAATTATAATATGGGTAATATTATAATCAACATAATTTCTTAAGATTTGTTGTTTTGCATCCCGAATTAAAAATTGAATATCTTTTTTTTTTAATTTTAATCCATCAAAATTTTTTAGTATCGAAATGCCAATTGATAACATATTTGAACTATCAATCATCAAGTTAGCTTCATCTAAATATTCATTAGTTTTTTTTTCCAAATTATTAACAATTTCTTGAATATTTGAGTCTAATATTAGAGGGTCAGAAAAATATTTTTTTTCAAAACAGAAGTTATTTTTTTCATTACTTTTGTCTACTGCAATTCCTCTTATTTTTGATAAACCACAATCAAAATATATTTCGAAATTTTTATTACTTATCATTTAATAACGATACGATCAGATACTCTTAAATCTATAACCTCACTAGTTACAAACAGATTATCTTTTATAATCTTATGAGCAACATCAAGTGAATTTAATAAATTATTTTCAGGTAGTTTAATTAAAATATTATCAATTGTTAAAATATCCCACCTATTTGATGAATAAAAAATTATGGATTTAATTTCTGTAAAATTAAAATTAGAAGCGTCAATATTTTTTTTTAAATAAAGGAATTTTTTAGAATCAAATTCTCCAATTATCGAGGGTAATTTTTTATTATTTTTTTTTGCTATTATAATTTTTCCATTAGTTCCTACTAATAGTTGATCGTTATCTTTAATTTTTGCGATAAATGTTGTTGGTTTAATATAGATATTTAATCTTGATGGATAAATTTTTCTTATACTAAATTCTTCAACAATATTGTACTCAGAAATAATTTTATAAATTTCTTCCTGACCAATAACAAATAGGTTTTTAAAAAAAAAATGGTTAAGACTGTTAGCTACCTGTAAATTTCCTTTATTAGATAATCCAGTGACATTAATCTCATTAATTGTAATAGAGTAATTATCTTTATTTGCTATTATCTTATTATTTGTTGTGCTTAATATAACTAACAGAAGTAAATACATCGCTATCTTTTTTTTCTTATCTATTAATTGATGCATCTCTTAAAATCCATTCAATTAACTTTATAAAACTAATACCAGAATATTCTGCTATTTCAGGCACTAGTGATAATTTAGTCATCCCAGGTTGTGTATTTATTTCAAGTAAATAAAATTTTCCTTTGTAAAACTTAAAATCAGATCTTGTAACACCCCTACAACCAATGACTTTATGTGCTTTAAGAGCAATATCCATAATTTTTTTTAAATCTTTCTTTTCTAAATTGACAGGTATTACATGCTGTGTATTTGCTTTGGGGTTATATTTTGCCTCATAATCATAAAATTTTCTTTTTGGTATCAATTCAATGGCACCTAATTTTTTATTACTCATTATTGCTACTTGAATTTCTCTTCCTGAAATAAATTCTTCGATTAGAATCTCTTTGTAAGTACTTAATTTTTTTAAATTGTTTAAAATATTTTTTTTATTACAAATATAAACATGTACGCTAGAACCTTCATTTATAGGCTTGATAATTACTGGAAATTTTAATTTAGTTTCAATTTCTCTGATTATATTTTTTTTGTATTTTGAATATACAAACTTTATATATTTTGGTGTCAATATCTTATTTTGTAAAAATATTTTTTTTGAAATTTCTTTATCCATTGCAATAGAGGAGGCAATTATACCAGAGTGAGTATATGGAATTTTTTGTGATTCTAGTATTGTTTGAATGTATCCATCCTCACCAAATTGACCATGCAAAGCGTTAAATATTACATTAGGTTTAAAAGTTTTTATATTTTTTAATAAATCGAAATTAGGCTCACAGATTTTAACTTTATATCTATTTTTTTTTAATTCTTTTACTACTTCTCTTCCAGTTTCTAAACTTATCAAGCGTTCTTTTGATATTCCACCACATAAAATCAAAATTTTTTTTTTTTTAATCATTTTAATATTTTGACTTCTTTTTCTAGTTTAATACCTGTTTTTTTTTCAACACTCACTCTAACAAATTCTATCAATTTATTCATATCATTAAAACTAGCATTATTCGTATTTACAAAGAAATTGCTGTGCTTATTAGAAATACACGCATCGCCGAAACTTGTATCCAAAGGGACTGATTCTTTGATGAGTTCCCAAACTTTTTTATTAGTTTGGTTTATTGGGTTTTTAAATGTACTTCCACTTGTCTTAATTTTAGTTGGTTGAGTTTCTTCTTTTTTTTTTTTTAATTCTATAATTTTATTTTTTATAATCTCTTGTTCTTTTTTTTCTCCCTTAAAAGAGGCGCTTAAAAAAATTAATTCATCTGGTAAATCATTATCTCTATACCCAAATAAGACTTTGTCTGCTGGTATTGTTGTAACTTTTCCTATTTTATCAATGGCTTGTATTGAAATAAGTACATCCTTTATTTCTTTGTTAAAGCATCCAGCGTTCATTTTTAAACCACCTCCCACAGTTCCAGGGATACATGATAAAAACTCAAGACCACCTATTCCATTATCAAGGGCAAATTCTGATAGTTTTTTATCTGTGCACGCACTTCCTGCTACAATTATGTTACTTGGTAATAGCGAAATGTTCGTAAAGTTTTTTCCCAGTTTGATAACTATTCCCTCAAATGTATCGTCACTTATAAGTGTATTTGATCCAGCACCTAAAATGTAAATTTTCTCACTAATGCCAAAGTTTTTTAAGAATAAAATTAAATCTGTTAAAGATTCTGGTTTAAAGAAAACTCTTGTTCTGCCTCCAATATTAAACCAATTGCTTTTTTTGAGATCATAATCGAAATAAAATTTACTATTTATCTTGTTGGAGAATTTTTTAATTTTTTCAACTAACATTATATCAATTTTGGCAATTCTTTCATCCAAGCTGAAATGGTGCCAGCACCCATTCCAATTACTATTTTTTTTCCATAAATATTACTTTTTACAAACTTTGCCAAATGATATTGATCATCGACAGTAAATAACTTAACTTTTGAATTTCTAATAATATCTTTTGCAAAATCATTATAGTTGAATCCTAATTTTATCTTTTCTCCTGCGGCGTAAACTGGACACAAAATAACTGTGTCGGCCTTTTTAAAAGATAAACTGAATTCTTTTCTGAGATCTTTCAATCTGGATATTCTATGAGGTTGAAATATGCAGATTATTTCTTCTTTTTTATAAGCAGATCTTACTCCGCTAATAACCTCTTTAATTTCAGTTGGATGGTGAGCATAATCATCATAAAAATTTGTCTCTCTATATGTAAATATTTTATTAAATCTTCTTTGAACACCTTTAAACTCTTTTAAACCTTTTTTAATAATAGCATTTGATATCCCAATAGTTGAGGCAACTGCGACAGCAGCTGTTGAATTTCTGATATTATGAATTCCCAAAAGAGGAATCCTAATTTTGCTGATTAATTTTCTTTTTTTACCAGGTAAATCGATAATTAAATCATATTCTGAAAATTCTTTTTCTTGTTTAATATTCTTAATATTAAATTGAGATTTTGGATTTGTTCCATAAGTAAAATAATTTTTTATTTTAAGTCTTTTTAATACTGAAATATTATTTTTATCATCAATACAAATAAATGATTTTCCAAATGAGGGAACTTTGTTAATAAATTTTATGAACAAATTTTTAAGATGATTCATGGATTTATAAAAATCTATATGTTCTCGATCGATATTTGTAACAATTGAATATGTTGCAGGCACATATATGAAGCTACCATCTGACTCGTCTGCCTCCAATACACACCAATCACTCTTCCCTAATTTTGCCGAATTATTGAGTGAATTAAGAACGCCCCCATTAATAATTGTTGGGTCTAATTTTGTTTTTGAAAATATTGCAGCCAATAAAGATGTTGTTGTTGTTTTGCCATGCGATCCCGTAACAACAATATTCTTGGTCAAAGAAACTATGTGTGCCAACATTTCTCCTCTTTTATAAATTGGCAAATCTTTTCTTTTTGCTTCAATTAATTCTGGATTATCTTTTTTTATTGCAGACGAAATAACTAGAATAGTTGCTTTTTCTATATTCTTTTTTTTATGTTTAATTAAAATTTTAATTTTTTTTTTTTTTAAACGATCAATATTTTTATTATTTAAAATATCACTACCTTGAATATTAAAACCCATCCCCCCCATTATTAGCGCAAGACCGCTCATTCCAATCCCACCTATTCCAACAAAATGTATAACTTCAGTTTTTGCTAATTCAATTTTCATTAATAATGGTTATAATTTTTTGATTTATATTATTCCATGTATTTTCATAGCTAAAATTTTTCATATTCTTTTTTTTATCCAGATATTCTTCTTTATTTTCAATAATATAAGTTAATTTACCTGTGAGTTGGTTGTTAATTTCTTTTTGATCTAAAATCCAATTACATCCCAACTGATGATGCATTGATGCATTTTCAAACTGATGATTATCTTTAGCGCTAGGTAATGGTATTGCAATATGAGGTATATTTAAAAAAATTAATTCTGCCAAAGTAGACGCTCCAGCTCTTGTTATGCAAAAATTCGATTTGCACATAAAGTTAAGTATGTCTTCATTAAAATCGAATAATTCACTTTCAATATTATTTTTAAGGTAAAAGTTTTTTAAATTATTAAAATTATTCAAATTTGTTTGGTGAAAAATTCTTAATTTATATCTTTTTGACAAGTGTATTATTGTATCTGCAATTATAGTATCAAATAACGTTGCACCTTGGCTCCCTCCTATTATTAATAAATTTATTTGTTCATCGATATTTTCAACAATTTTTGCAGAGTAAAACTCTTTTCTAAGTAATGGGGGAATTAAATAAATTTTATTCCTAAATTTTTTTGGAAAATTTTTAATCTTATCAGAATAACAGAAAATTTTTACACAAGATCCTATAAAAAACTTATTTGCTCTGCCCAAAACCATATTTGGCTCAAATAAATATAATTTTATATTTAAAAATTTGGATGCCATACATAAAGGTAAAGACATATATCCACCTGTTGATATTAATATTTCAATTTTTTTTCTTTTTAAAAAAAGGAAGGATTTAATAATTGAGTGTAATAATAACAAAAATTGAAAAGGAAACAAAAAAATATTTTTGGACTTTTGGGCTATATTTATAGTTTTTATATTATGCTTATTTTTGTCTAAAAATTTAATACCTCTTTCATCAGAAACTATAGAAATATCAAACTCTTTTTTTAGGTGTTCATAAAATATCTTTGCAGGGATTACATGTCCCCCTGAACCTCCTGTGCTTAGTAAAATATTTTTCATATTAATTAATTTTTCTTTTTGTTAAATTCAATATTATACCAGAAAGAATAGACACTCCTACAATTGAAGATCCTCCATAACTTAAAAATGGCAATGTCATGCCTGTTGTAGGGAATAATCTAATATTAACACCCACATGAATCAATGCCTGTAATATTATAAGGGTAATGGACCCAACTAGAACTAGTTTTATTTTCTCATTTTCTTCTGAATAAACCTTCTTAAAAACAGAATAAATAAAAAATAGAAATATGACTAACAATAAAATAATGACAACAACGCCAAACTCTTCTGAAATAACAGAAACTATATAATCGGTATGTGCTTCAGGTACACGATTTTTTAAAGTTCCCTCACCTATACCTTTTCCAAAAAAACCTCCACTAGTGATAGCATCTATGGCCTTATCAGATTGGAAATTATGGGTACCACTACCTGGATTCAAGAATGACAAAATTCTATTTTTTATATATTCAAATTTAGGTATTAAAAAGACCATGTAGGCTAAAGATATAAATGAAACACTAAAAAAAATAAGAAATACCACAAGACTGATGCCTGAAATAAAAACCAAGGTTAGCCAAGATAAAAAAATAAGAAGTGTCTGACCAATATCAGGCTGCAACATTAATAAGAGGGATATGGGGATTATTAAAATAAAACTAATTAAATACTTGTAGTAAATATTCAAATTTGTTTCACTGCTTAAAATAGTTGCAAGACAGATTATAGTAAACGGCTTGACGAGTTCTATTGGCTGAAATCTTGGTAAAAAAAATAGATCAAGCCATCTTTTTGACCCTTTGACTTCTGTACCGATTAATGGAACTAGAAATAAAAAAACCATAGAAACTAGAAATAAGAAAACTGAGATTTTAAAAAGATTTTTTTCGCTCAAACAAGAAAAGAAAAATAATATTATTATTCCAAGACAGATGTATGCTGAATGTTTAAAAAAAAAAAAATAATTATTAGTATCTAGTTTATCTGATGCAATTAGTGACGTTGATACTAGTGAAAAAAATAAACCCAAGCTAAATAGAGTTACCACTAATAAAAAAATTGTCTTGTCAATATCTTTCCACCACCTGTAATAGAAATCGTAAATTGAATTATTTTCAAACATTAAAATTTTTTTCTATGAGGTTGTTAAAATATTTTCCTCTTTCTTCAAAATTTTTAAAACCGTCAAAAGATGCTGCTGCAGGACTGAATAGGATTGTTTTATGGCCATAATTTTTATTGTTATTTATATCTTTTGAAATTTTTTGAACCAAAGTCTTTAAATCTGCAAAGGATTCATAATTCATTACATTTTTTAACTTATGTATAAAAAAAAATTTATCTTTTCCAAAAATATATGCTTTTGAGTTTTTACAATCATTTTTAGATAATAAAAATTTATCTCCTTTTTTTGCTAAGCCTCCTACTATCCAAAAAACATTAGATAAGCAATTCAAGGTACTTGCGGATGAAGAAAAGCTAGTTGCTTTAGAGTCATTTATAATTGTTAAATTTTTAGATTTAAAAATTATTTGTTGTCTATATTTTAGTCCATTAAAATTTTTTAACACTTTAAATAGTTTATTTTTTTTTATCTTAAGTATTTTTGCAATCTCAAAAACAAAGGAAAGGTTTTCTTTATTACCATCCGTCATAAAATATGGGTTATTAAGTTTTTTTAAAATTACAGAATTAACCTGTTTATTAACTTTAATTATGCTTGGTAAAAATTTTTGAATCTTTATTTGTTTTTTTATAAAATGATTATTAGTATTTAAAATTGCATAGTCATCTTTTGTTTGATTTTTTATTAATTTAAATTTTGCACGAATATAGTTCTTTAATGTTTTGTGCCTCTCTAAATGATCTGCTGAAATATTTAATATCACTCCAATATTAGATTTAAAAATCTTACTATACTCTAGCTGATAAGAAGAGGCCTCTATTACAAAAATAGTCGTACTATTTATTTTTTTCTCTGATAGGATAGGATTTCCTATATTCCCTACTAACCTAACATCTTTTTTTTGTTGCCTAAGTACTTCATATAAAATTTGAGCAGTAGTGGACTTGCCGTTTGTGCCTGTAATAGTGATACTTTTATCTTTGCCATACATGCTAAAAAAAATATCTAAATCTGTGTAAATTTTTTTTAAATTCCCTTTTAAGAATTTACTAAGTTTACACTTATCAACATCTATTCCGGGGCTAATTATTATAAAATCAAAATTATTTTTTATTACATCTTTGTAACTTATAATTTTTTTTTTAACTTCTTTATTTGGATTACTAATATTTTTATCGTCATATATGTAAATTTGATTTGTTTTTTTTAAAAATTTATAAGTAGATAGACCACTTTTGCCAAACCCATAAATTAAGATCTTTTTATCAAAAAAGATATTTTTATTTTTTAACATTATCTAAGTTTTAATGTCGCTAGTCCAATCATTGCAAGAATTATAGAGATGATCCAAAACCTGATTACAATAGTTGATTCAGCCCACCCTTTTTTTTCGAAATGATGGTGTATTGGTGCCATTTTAAATACTCTTTTTCCAGTTAACTTGAATGACAATACTTGAACAATTACAGATACTGCCTCCAAGACAAATAAGCCTCCTGTTATTGCTAATACAATTTCATGTTTTGTTATTATTCCAACTGCTCCGAGCGACCCACCTAATGCTAGTGACCCTGTATCACCCATAAATATTTTTGCAGGTGGTGCATTAAACCATAAGAAACCTAAACATGCTCCAATAATCGATCCACAAAAAACAGAAGCCTCACCCATGCCCTGGATATATGGTATTTGTAAATATTCTGAAAAAACTACATTGCCTGTTACATAGCTAATAAACGCAAAACATCCTGCAACTAATATAACTGGAACTGTTGCTAATCCATCAAGTCCATCTGTTAAGTTTACGGCATTAGATGATCCTACAATTATAAATACTGAAAATGGTATAAAAAACCACCCAAGGTTTATTATTAAATTTTTAAAGAAAGGAAAATATAAATTCGTTAATTTTTCATGACTAGAAAATTGACTTAGTAAAAGTAATCCTAATATTGCTATTAATATTTGAGCAGTAATTTTAAATCTAAATGAAATACCTGAAGAATTTTTATATTTAATTTTTTTATAATCATCGAAAGCACCAAGAAGTCCGAAGGATGTTACGATAAAAAGTAAAAACCAAATATAAACACTAGATAAATCCCCCCATAAAAGTATACCAGAAAATAATCCTAAAAGAATCAATACACCACCCATCGTAGGGGTGCCTATTTTTTTTATTATATGTTCTTCAGGCCCATCTTCTCTTATTGGATCTAAGATCTGTTTTGCTGAAAAAAAATTAATAAATGGTGTTCCAACTAACAGCACTATTACCATAGACGTGAACATTGCCAATCCAGTTCTAAATGTCAGATACTTAAATACGTTAAGGAATGAGTATTGATCTATTAATTCTAAAATAAGACTATAAAGCATGTGTTTTACTCATTTTTATAACATTAGTAAGCTTGTTAAGCCCTGTAGAATTTGAACCTTTAATCATTAAATAATCATTATTATTTAAATCGTTCTTAATCAAATCAATTATTTGTAAGTTTTTTTTTAAAATTAGACCCTTTTTAGATTTATTAAGTTTTTTATAGGTTTCTTTTATATATTTTCCAATAATATTAACTTTGTTAATAGATGTGTTATTTATAACTTTACTAACTTCAATGTGTAATTTTTTTGAAAGTTTACCTAACTCTAACATGTCTCCAAGTACCATGTGTTTGCGAGAACTATCTACTTTTATACTATCAAAATTTTGTATTGCTGACTTTAATGAAAGAGGATTTGAATTATAGCTCTCATCTACAAGATAAATATTTTTCTTAAATATTTTTATTTTAGAGATATCTCCTCGTCCATTTAATGTTTTATGATTATAAAAAATATTTTTATCTAATTTCTTTATATCTTTAAAAACAGATATAACTGAAATTGCAGCTAACAAATTTTTAATATCATTTTCAAAATTTGAATTGATATAAAAATATTTTCTTTCATTATTTATATTAATAGAAATTTTATATTTTAGCTTATCCTTTTTGATAAAATTTAGATTTACAGAACTATTTTTGTTTTTTATACTGAAGGATAAAATTTTAAGTTTTCTTCGTTGAGCTATCTTTTTGTGAAAATTGTAAAATTGATCATCAGCGTTCAGTACAATACTCCCCTTACTTTTCACATTTTTAATAATCTCTGATTTTGCTAAAGCAATCTGTTTTATATTCTTAAAATTTTTAACATGGGCATAGGATATATTGGTTATCACTGCAATTTCAGGCTCGATAATTTTTGACAAAAAATCAATTTCACCTTTTTTATCCATTCCAATTTCAAAGACACCAAATTCATCATTATCTTTTAAATTAAATAAACTTAATGGAACTCCAAATTTATTATTAAATGATTTTTGTGAATATGTAGTTTTGCCAAATTTACCAAGAGTTCTTCCTAACAGCTCCTTAAGGGAAGTCTTCCCACAACTTCCTGTAATAGCTATAATTTTACTTGAAGAATTGTTTCTTAATAATGATGAACAATCTGTTAAAAATTTTAGAGTATCTTTTACTCTAATCTGTTTTGATTTCTTTTTTGAATTGTTTGCTATTGCTAAAGATGCACCTTTTTTAAATGCTTCTTCTACAAATAAATTTCCGTTATTATTTTTTCCCTTAATTGCAAAAAATATATCATTTTTTTTTATTTCCTTAGAGTTAATTGATGCATTATTAATTTTCGTTTTTGGATGAATGTTTTTGGAACCACTTATTTCTTTTAAAATATTTATTTTTATATTACTGAATAGATTTCTATTTTTAATGTGAATATTCTTTAATATTTCTCGCTTATCTGAGAATAATCTTTTCCGATTTCCATAATCTTGCGTATTCTCATGTCCTTTACCCGCTACTAATAAAATATCTCCTGTTTTTAGATCCAATACTGCTTTTTTTATCGCCTTGGATCTATCTGAGATCTCATTAACTTTCGATTTATTTATTTTTCTTTTAATTGCTATTCTTATTTTTTTTGGATTTTCACTTCTTGGATTATCATCTGTTAAGTAGATTTTATTACAGTAAAAATTTGCTATTTTACCCATCATTGGTCTCTTAGAGTGATCTCTATTACCGCCACAACCAAAAACAATTGAAATATTTTTATCCTTAAATTGTTCTTTTAAGTTTTGTAAACAAGTTAATAGGGCGTCAGGTGTATGAGCAAAATCCAGTATTACTTTGGAATTATTTTTTATATTTCCTATTTTTTCAAATCTACCACTTACTGGTTTTACTCTATTAATTACATCGATTATTTGCTTAAAGTTTAGACCACTTTTTTCTGCTGCAAGCATGGCCATTAATATATTCTTTATCTGTACTTTTCCTATTAGACTTGTACAAAATTTGTAAATTTTATTCTTATACATAATTTCACTTCTTTGCTTATCTTGAAAATATTCATGAGAAGTCAAACTTAAATTACTATTTTTATTGGATATTGTATTAAGTCTCAATTTTCTTTTTAAGGCTATTTTTTTAATTTTTTTATATTCTGGAATTTCTATATCTGTAATTATATTAGATCTTTTTTTTAATAATTTCTCAAATAAATATAATTTTGACTTGAAATAGTCATTATAACTTTTGTGATAATCTAAGTGATCATGTGATAAGTTGGTAAAAATTCCTGTATTAAATTCTAGACCATCTAATCTGTGTTGCTTTAGTCCATGACTAGAAGCTTCCAATATTACATTGTCGATTTTTTTTATCTTAATCATTTTTAAATAATTACTTAATTTAATTGGGTCTAGAGTCGTATTGGAAATATTTTCTTTATCTCTTACTGTATTGACACCTAGAGTTCCAATTGATGCTACTTTTTTTTTATTTAATTTCATTATTTGTAAATAAAAATCTGCAATTGATGATTTGCCATTGGTTCCTGTGACAGCTATTAAATTTTTTGGTTTATCCTTGCAAATTTTATAAGCAGTTTCAGATAATAACTTTCTGATATTTGTTGATCTTAAAAATAATATATCTTTTTTTAAGCCTTCAAATTTATTTTCTGAAATTATTGTTTTTGCACCTTTTTTTATTGCTTCACTTATAAATTTATTTCCATCTGTTTTATTTCCTTTTATTGCAAAGAAAATATCATTTTTATTGCATACTGAGCTGTTAAAGCTTATTCCTGAAAAAAAGTGTCTTTTATACTTTAAATTTATTTTCTTAAAGAAATTGCCTATGTACATGGATTATTTAATTTTCTATATATTTTGTGGCTAAAATAGGCCCAATTTTTTCTATAATTTTCCCTGCTGCTTCAACTGAAGTCCATCCAGCTGTATTAAAAGGTGAGCCTTTAAATGATCCTTTTTTATTTCTATATTTGTAGACATATTCTTTTGCAGTTTTTGGCGACTCTAGCATCACTATCAAGACATATTTTGGATCTTTCGTGGGAAAAATCGATGCAAGAG
>Ga0307986_10002501_pt1 | contig 13161 bp, 12 predicted proteins | sample EllFjometageno82_FD_203170 | JGI IMG/M metagenome (GOLD analysis project Ga0307986, IMG submission 203170) | Marine microbial communities from Ellis Fjord, Antarctic Ocean - #82 | ecosystem: Environmental > Aquatic > Marine > Unclassified | place: Southern Ocean | collected 2014-10-09
TTTTTGTTATTATAAAATTAACAGGTTTAAAATTAAGCCGTAGAATTTTTTCTTTTCTTTTTAATAAAATTGGAGTGCTCATAAGATCTGAAAAAATAATTAATAATAATTTAGAAAAATTTATGGGTTTCCATAATGAGGAAAAAAAGAAAGAAATTAAATTTAACATGTGGTCTAACTATGGTAAAATTTTTGTAGAGTATTTATTTTTAAGTAGATTTAGAAAAAATAATTCACATGTGAAAATAAAGGGGACTCATATATTAAAAAAAATTATTGAAGAAAAGAAACCAGTAATTTTTGTTTCTGGTCATTTCGCAAATTTTGAATTGATGTCAATGGAGTTAACAAAAAATAATATAAATCTTGCTACTATTTATAGGCCTTTAAATAATTTTTTTATAAATCCATTTATGGAGTATGTCAGAAGAAAATATATATGTAAGAATCAAATCAAAAAAGGCACAGCAGGTGTTAAGGAGGCAATAAATTATATTAGAAACAATTTTAGTATTGCATTGATGGTCGACCAACGTGTTAGCGAGGGGAAAAAATTGCCATTTTTTGAACATCTGGCTCTAACTACAACTCTACCATCTCAGCTTGCTTTAAAATTTCATTTAGACATTGTACCAATTTATATTTCAAGAAAACAAGATGACAGTTTTGAATTGGAAATTTATGAACCATTAAAATTTTCTCATAAAGAAAATACTAAAACACTCAAAATAGATATAGCCATAAAATTAAACAAAATTCTTGAGGAAATGATCTCTAGAGATCCTGGCCAATGGATATGGACACATAACCGTTGGAAGTAATTATTTTTTTTTAAATAATTGTTCGTGTCTAATTTTTGCTTCTACTGGGGAGTAATAGGCTTCTTGTAAATCTACATTCCAATAATTCAAATTTTTAAGTAAAATTTGTTTTTCTGAAACTGCACAAACCACAAAATCTCCATCTTTTAAGACATCAAAATAATTTGGTTTGAATTTAAGGATAGCTTTTTTTTTATTCATATATAAAAATAATATATATAGTAAATTTTCATATGAATATTGCTTTAATAGGTAGCGGTGGACGAGAACATGCAATTTGTCAAAAATTATATGAATCTAGTATAACTAATAATATTTATTGCATACCTGGTAATGCCGGAACATCTAAAATAGCAATAAACTTGCCATTAGATTTTTTAAATTTCAGTAAATTATTAGTTTCTATTAAATATTATCAAATAGATTTGGTTATAATTGGACCAGAACTACCTTTAGTTAGAGGTCTAGTTGACTTCTTGAGGAAAAATAAAATTAAAGCCTTTGGACCAAATAAATATGCATCACAATTAGAAGGCTCCAAAGCTTTTATGAAATCTTTGTGTAAAAAATATAGAATTCCAACTGCAGGATTTAAAATTTGTAAAAATAAGAACGATGTCAAAAAATTTTTAGTCATGCACGATATGCCTATAGTGGTAAAAGCAGATGGCCTGGCAGCAGGAAAAGGTGTTGCTATATGTAATTCAATAGAAGAGGTTGAAAAATTTAGTAACGAAATTTTTTTAGGCAAATTTATAAGCTCAAAACAATTAATACTTGAAGAGTTTTTAGAAGGAGAAGAGGCTAGTTATTTTCTAATAGTAGATAATAAAACAAAAATTTTTATAGGTTCTGCTCAAGACCATAAACGTGTAGGAGAAAATGAAACTGGTTTAAATACAGGTGGAATGGGTGCTTATTCACCAGCCCCTATTATAAATAATATTTTAGAAAAAAAAATAATTAATAAAATTGTTAACCCAACCCTTTTAGCGTTAAAAAAAAAGCGTAATGCTTATACTGGTTTTTTGTACGTTGGATTAATGATAAAAAATAATGAACCTTATTTAATTGAATATAACGTTAGAATGGGAGATCCTGAGTGTCAAGTAATAATCCCAAGACTTAAAACTGATTTAGTAAAAATAATAAATGCAGCTGTAGAAAATAAATTAAACAAAATTAAAATTGAATGGAAAAAAGAAAAATGTATATCAATTGTCTTGTGTTCAAAAGGATATCCAAATCAATATGTAACCAATAAATTAATTAATTTAGATAAAGTCAAATTAACAAAAAAATCTTTCATTTTTCATGCGGGCACCAAATTAAAAAATCGTATGTTATTTTCAAATGGCGGAAGAGTTCTAAATATAGTTGTTTTAGGTAATACTTTTTTTAAGATTAGAAACCAGGCTATTAAGATAATTAAAAAAATTAATTGGCGATATGGTTTTTTTAGAAAAGATATTGGTTGGAGGGTAATTAAATAAAGATGAGAATAGTGAGCGGATTTTTAAAAGGGAAAAAAATTAATTTTTTAAAATCAACTACTACGCGGCCTTTGAGAGATTTTGTTAAAGAAAATATATTTAATATTATTAATCACTCTAAACTAATTAATATTACTTTAGAAAATGCTAATGTTTTAGACTTATACTCTGGAGTTGGTTCTTTTGGTGTAGAATGTATTTCAAGAGGCGCAAAAAAAGTAACTTTTATTGAAAATGACAATAGTGCATTGTTTCTTTTAAAAAAAAATATTAGTTATTTTAAAATTGAAAACAGAATTGAGATATTTGAAACTAAAATTATTAATTTTTTAAATCAATCCCATAAAAAAAATAAATTTGATATTGTATTTCTTGACCCTCCTTTTTTAGAAGATTTTTATATAAACGATCTACTAATAATTAAAAACTCAAACATTCTTTCAAAAAAACACTTAATTATTATTCACAGGGACAAAAAGTCTAGAGATCAATTTTCAAACACAATAAATGTGCTTCTAACTAAAACTTACGGAAGATCTAAAATAATTTTTGGAATTTTAGCTTAAATAATGTTTAGCCAAGTTTTTTACTTCTTCTACAGCTGGTTGATTGAATGGGTCAACGCTAATTAAATTACCTACCAAAGCAGTTTCTGAAATAAAATAAGAAAATAGTTCCCCAAATGTTTCTTCTTCTATCTTGTTTATTTTAAAATCTCTGTAAGGAATATTCTTGTTTCTTAGTGATTTAGTTAATGCATTTTTTTGTTCTTCTATAACTTTAGATAATTTTTGATTTTCAGCAAACCTAAATGCGTCTCCAAAAACATTTTTATTCACGTACATATTTTTATTAGACTTTAAACTAAATATATAAAATAGTTTATCCTTAGGACCGTCTAGATAAAGTTGTAGTAAACTATGATGATCTTTTGGTGCTTGGGATACAATTGGTAAAATTCCTTTTCCTTTTTTACCTAGGCTTTCTGCTAACAATTGTTGGCACCAATAGAGAAAGTCATTCAATTCAGGTGCGTAGCTTAAGAATATAATTGTATTAATTTTTTTTGAATTATATATCTGTTTTAATTTAGCAGCACTATCGATTAAAAGAGAATTTTTTTTTAATAAAAAAAAAGAGGCTAAATTTTTTCTAAAAAGATTGATTTTTAACCCCATAAAGTGTGCTGGTATCATGCCAACCTCTGACAAGACAGAGTAACGTCCTCCAATATAATTCCTATGATTAATTTGTAAAATATTTTTATCTATTGCAAAATTATATAGTAAACTTTCTTTTTTTTCAGTAATGATTATTGTATTTTTATTGTTAATTTTATCTTTAAATAAACTTACGTTAATCAATGTTTCTAGTGTGTTTCCTGATTTCGAAATAATTATAAAAAGACATTCTTTGTTATTTATATTTTTCTTAACTTTTTCTATCTTTGATTGATCTAAATTATTTAAAAAAATAAATTTCTTGTTAATTTTTTTTTTATAAAAAGAATAAATAGCTTGGGCCCCAAGTATAGACCCTCCCATTCCTATAAGTACGACTGTTTTATACTTGTCAAATCTTTTTAATTTAATTTTATTAATATTTAATTCAAATTTTTTACTCAAAATATGAAAGGTGTCTTTGTTGGTATCAAAAGAATTATAAATTGTTTTTATAATTTTATTTATTTTTTTTTTATCTTTTAAATATAAATTGTTATTATAAAATTTTTTTTTGATATTATTTTTTATTAATATATTTTTACTCACTATTTAATCTGATTGAGTATAGAGGTTTCTGTGGATGAATTTTTTGACTCTAACTTACTAGTCTTAGACTTTGATTTATTTATAATAGTTTCAATTCTATCTTGTTCCGTTTTAACTTCTCGTATATTTGTGTTTGGTTCTGGGATATTTTCAAAATCTGGTGGTGTTGTTAGTGGTTCTTTTTTTTTTATTAAAAATTCATCTGATGATAGTTGCTTGTCATTTCTCAACACTTTACCTGCTTCGGAAAAACCCGAACACCCATTCAGAAAAAGTAAAAATATATTTAACAAAAATAAAGATTTTATAAGTTTCATTTTTTATTTGAAATTAAATCTTTAGTAATAATTAAGATTATTCCAATAGTTATGAATATATCTGCAATATTAAAAGTAAACCAGTGAAAATTATCTATGTGAAAGTCTATAAAGTCTGGGACAGCAAAATAGACCACTCTATCGTAAAAGTTTCCTAATGCACCTCCTAGTATTAAAGTAAATAAAATCTTTTCAACTAAGTCAGCTTTATTTATTAAATAAATTAAAAAAAGCATTACCAAAAAAATTACTAAAGAAGTGGCATGATAATATATATTAGCATTTTGACTAAATAGTCCAAATCCAATTCCTGTGTTCCAAACAAGCTCTAAATTTAAAAAATTGTTAACAAATAAACTACTATTGCTTAGCTGATGGTTGATGATGCCTATTTTAGTAGCTCTATCTAAAGCAAAAATAAAAATAATTAATATAAGTGTAATCCCTAGTTCTTTGGAGAGAAATTTATTTTTGAAAAATTTAGAAAAATTCATATATTTAATTTTTTTTATTAATTACTTCTTCGCATCTTAAGCATTTTTGTTCTAAAATCTTCCAGCATCTAGGGCATTTGGAACCATTTGCTTTTTTTACAACAATTCTCAATTCATTGTTTGGTTCTTTAATTTTTTTAGCTTTAGATGTTATAAAATATTCTTCTAAATCTAAACCTTCTAAAAGATGAAATTCTTTTTCATTTACATAAATTAGAATATTTGCTTCAAGACTTGATCCTATTTCTTTATTTGTTCTCTTTTCTTCAATAGCAAGATTCACTTCTTGCTTAATTTTGTAAAGTTCTTTCCATTTTTTTTCTAATTCTTTGTCTGCCCATTTGCTAGGTATTTCCGGAAATTCTGTTTCATGGATACTACTTTTATTATTGTTTAATAAATTAAATATTTCCTCAGTTGTAAAAACGAATATTGGAGCTAGCCACTTTAGCAGACATTCTAAAATTATATTTAAAACTATAATACAATCTTTACGCTTTTTTGAGTTTAAATTATTGCAGTATAAAACATCTTTTCTTATATCAAAATAAAATGACGATAGTTCTAGTGAGCAGAAATTAAAAAGCTCTTTATATAGTCTATGAAAATTGTAATTTTTTAAATTTTCTTTAATAGTTTTGTCTAAGTAAAATAATCTACCTAAAATATACCTTTCTAATTCCGAAAAAGAATTAAAATCAATTGTTTCAAAATCTTGCTTTTCAAAATTATCTTTTATATTTCCTAAAATGAACCTAAAAGTATTTCTAATTTTTCTATATGATTCGGCGTGTTGTGATAAAATTGTATTATCTATTCTTAAATCTTCAGAATAATCGGATGAAGCAACCCAAGCTCTTAATATATCTGCTCCATAATTCTTTAAAATATCATTAGGTGCAATAACATTTCCTGCCGACTTAGACATTTTCATTCCTTTTCCGTCTACAACGAACCCGTGAGATAAAATACTTTGGTAAGGGGCTCTTCCTCTTGTGCCACACGACTCTAGTAATGAAGAATGAAACCAGCCTCTATGTTGGTCTGACCCCTCCAAGTACATATCTGCAGGCCATTTAAGATCTTTTCTTTTTTCAAGCACAAAGCTGTGTGTGCAACCACTATCAAACCATACCTCAACAATATCTTTCAATTTTTCATAATCATCTTGATTATACTTGTCGCCTAAAAACTTTTTGGAGTCATCCGTAAACCAACAATCTGAACCTTCTTTTTCATAAATTTCAGCTATACGATCAATAACTTTTTGATCACGTAAAGGTTCTTTAGTTTTTTTATTAATAAATATTGGTAAGGGAACCCCCCACGATCTTTGCCTTGACACACACCAGTCTGGCCTACTTTCTATCATAGACATTAATCTTTCTTTTCCCTTGGAAGGGTAAAAAGTAGTTTCTCCTATAGCTTTTATCGCTTTTTTTCTTAAAGAGTTCTTCTCCATTGAAATAAACCATTGTGGTGTTGCTCTGTAAATCAGTGGAGCTTTTGATCTCCAGGAATGGGGGTAGCTATGCTGTAGTTTATCTTGCTTTAATAATTTATTAAATTCTTTTAACTTATCGATAACTATTGGGTCGGCTTTAAAGACGTGTGTATTAGTAAAAAATGGTATTTCCTCAGTGTAGTAACCAGAATTATCAACAGTGTATTTTGATGGTATATTATTTTTAAGACATAAATTGAAGTCATCTGGCCCATGACTTGGAGCACAATGAACAATACCTGTTCCTTGTTCTAAATTTACAAATCTAGCATCAAGCATAGGAATATCAAAATCATAACCAAGAGCCTGAAAGGGATGTAAACAAATAGTGCCGGCAAACTCAGACCCGTTAAATTTTTTTATAATCTTAAATTTTTCTATGCCACAAGATTTAACGATTGATTCTAAAAGATTAGTTGCTACTACAATCTTTTTTTCTTTAAAATTTTCAAGTTCACTTATTTCAATTAAAGAATATTCTATACTACTATTAAAAGCCAAGGCTCTATTTGCAGGAATTGTCCACGGTGTTGTTGTCCATATAACAATATTTGAATCTTTCAAAAAATCTTTAGAGGTCTTTTTGACTCTAAAGGCTACAAATATAGTATTTGAGGTATGATCTTTATATTCTACTTCTGCGTCAGCTAATGCTGTTTTTTCCACTGTTGACCAAAATACAGGCTTAAATCCTTGGTACAAACTTTCGTCTAGCAAAAATTTACCAAGTTCTCTAACTATCTGCGCTTCGGCTGCAAAACTCATAGTAGAATAATAATTTTCAAAATCTCCTGTTACACCAAGCCTTTTAAATTCTTTAATGTGTATATCAATCCATTGTTTAGCAAAATCTCTACACTCTTTTCGAAAATCTTTTATGGGAACTTCATCTTTATTTTTTTTATTTTTTTTATATTGTTCCTCAATCTTCCATTCGATAGGAAGTCCATGACAATCCCAACCAGGAACATAAACGGCATCTTTTCCATTCATTTGATGAAAACGAATAATCATATCTTTTAAAATTTTATTAAGAGCTGTACCCATATGAATATGTCCATTAGCATATGGTGGTCCATCATGAAGTATGAATTTTTCTTTGCCTTTTGAATTGTTTCTAATTATTTCAAAGGTTTTATTTAGTTCCCATTGTTTTAAAATATCCGGTTCTTTTTTAGCCAAATCTGCTTTCATAGAAAAGACGGTTTTGGGAAGGTGTAAATTTTCTTTAGACATTATTTTTTTGCACTTATGATATCCTTTTTAATTTGAGCTTTTAACTGATTAATATTTTTAAATTTTCTTTCTGCTCTGATAAACTTTATAAAGTTAATTTTTAGTACCCTTTTATATAAATTTTTCTTAATTCCGAATATATTTACTTCTAACAACAGGCTTTTACCATCAAATGTTGGCCTATAGCCGATATTTGCTATTCCCTTTTTTTTTATATTATTAATTAGAACTCGTACTGAATAAACACCAAGTTTTGGTAATGTGTAAGAATTTAGTTTTATATTACAAGTTGGAAAGCCGATTAACCTACCTCTTTGGGCGCCTTTAATCACTTCTCCTTCTATGGACCAAGGCCTACCCAATAATTTTTCTACTTCTTGAACTTTACCTTTATGAATAATTTTTCTTATTAAGGTAGATGATATAATTTTATTTTTTTTTTTATAGGGTGAGGTAACTAAAGTTTTATACAAATATTTTTTTTCAAAATTTTTTAAAATTTTAACATTACCAAGTCTTTTCTTACCAAATCTAAAATTTCGACTAATAAAAATATATTTACTTTTAAGTTTATCAAATAGAATATTTTTTATAAAATTCTCAGCACTTATATTTGAAAAAGTTTTATTAAATTTAATTACAATTAAAAAGTCTAGTTTAATTTTTTTTAAAAAATAAATTTTTTGATCTAAAGAATTGATTCTATGATTTATAATATCTTTATTAAAAAACATTGTTGGCACTGGTTCAAAAGTGACCAATCCAAATCTTAACTTTTTGCTTTTTGCTTTTTGTCTTGCTTCTTTAAGAACCTTTTGGTGGCCCACATGTAAGCCATCAAAATTACCTATGGCTATAACAGAATTTTTATGCTTTTTTTTAATATTTAAGTTTTTATAAACAATCATTTTACCAAATAAGTTCTGGTTGGTAATAGTTAAACTTGACTTTATATTTTTTAGAAAGCTCACTCAACTCATCTTCTTTTGTAAATTCTGAACGATGAACACCATTAGATATAAAAATAGAATCAATTTTCATTTCGTTAGCTCCTTTAATATCTGTATTAAGATTGTCCCCAATAGCTATAACTTTTTCTTCTTTACTAAAACACATTTTATATATTTCTTTGTAAGGTTTACCAAAATATACAGTTTCACCTCCTAGTGATTCAAATATTTTGGCTATCGAACCAGCACAATACTCTTCTATATCACCTCTATGAACTGTTAAATCTGGATTAGTGCAAATTAATTTTTTTGAAGTATATTTTTTCAATAAATCTTTATAATAATCAAGATTATTTTCCTTGTCGTCAAATAATCCGGTACACAATATAAAATTACATTTTTCTAATGTAGTTTCATTTTCTTTAATTTTAAAAAAAACTGAACTATCTCTTTCCGGTCCTAAATGATAAAAAAATTTACCATAACTCTCTTTTTGTAGCGCCAACATAGCTGCTTCGCCAGAGGTCATTATATTTTGTAAATACTCATCTTTCATTTCTAATTCTTGTAGAAATATTTTTACTTTTTTACTTGGTCTTGGTGCGTTAGATAAAAAAACTACTTTTTTTTTATTTTGAATCAAATTTTTAACTACCTCTGTGGCTCTAAGATTGAGTTTAATTCCATTGTGAATTACGCCCCACAAATCAATGATATAGGTGTCGTAGTTTTTGTATATTTCAGCTAGATGATTTAGTTTTTTCAATTTTATTACTTCCAATCTTATTGCTTATAGAAAAATAAGTAAAATATAGCAATATAGGCTATTTTTATAAGAGCCATATCATGTTAAACCACTTGAAATTTTGAAAAAACTCACCATATCAAGCGTACACAACAATTTGAAGGAGAAAAAATATGAAATTTAGACCCTTACATGACCGAGTACTAATTAAAGTACTTGATAGTGAAGCAAAAACTGCAGGTGGAATAATTATTCCAGATACTGCTAAAGAAAAACCACAAGAAGGTGAAGTCGTAGCTGTTGGACCAGGTGGAAAAACAGAAGATGGTAAATTACTACCGATGGATGTAAAGATTGGAGATATCGTTCTTTTCGGCAAATGGTCAGGTACTGAAGTTAAAATTGACAACAAGGAATATAGTATCATGAAGGAATCTGACATCATGGGAATTTCAAAAAGTAAATAAGTTAGAGATCAAAAAAGGAGAAAAAAAATGGCAAAAGTAATTAAATTTGGAACAGAAGCAAGAGCTAAGATGCTTAACGGTGTAGATATTTTAGCGAATGCTGTCAAAGTTACATTAGGTCCTAAAGGTCGAAATGTTGTTATGGATAAATCTTACGGAGCACCGAGAACAACGAAAGACGGTGTTTCAGTAGCAAAAGAGATTGAACTTGAAGATAAATTTGAGAACATGGGTGCTCAGATGGTTAAAGAAGTTGCAAGCAAAACAAATGATAATGCTGGTGACGGAACAACTACCGCAACTATTCTTACTCAAGCAATTGTAAAAGAAGGATTAAAATACGTAACAGCTGGAATGAATCCAATGGATCTTAAGCGTGGGATCGATAAAGCAGTTGAGTTTGTAATCGATAAATTAAAAACTAGTTCTAAAAAAGTAAAAACTAATGAAGAAGTTGCTCAAGTAGGCACAATTTCTGCAAATAGTGAGAAATCAATTGGTGATATGATCTCAAAAGCAATGCAAAAAGTTGGTAATGAAGGAGTAATCACGGTTGAAGAGGCTAAGGGTTTCGAAACAGAATTAGATGTAGTTGAAGGTATGCAATTTGATAGAGGATATTTATCTCCATACTTTGTAACTAACACGGAAAAAATGATTACAGAGCTAGATAATCCTTTAATTCTTTTAGTTGAAAAAAAATTAGCAAACTTACAAGACATAGTTCCTCTACTTGAAGCGGTTGTTCAAGCTAGTAGACCTTTGATGATAGTTGCTGAAGATGTTGAGGGCGAAGCTCTTGCAACTTTAGTAGTTAATAAACTTAGAGGTGGACTAAAAGTTGTTGCAGTAAAAGCACCAGGTTTTGGCGATAGAAGAAAATCTATGCTTGAAGATCTTGGAATCTTAACTGGCGGTCAAGTTATCTCTGATGATTTAGGAATAAAATTAGAGAATGTTAAGATTACTGATCTTGGCACTTGTAAAAAAGTTAAAATTGATAAGGAAAATAGTACAATCGTAAGTGGCAGTGGCAAAAAATCTGACATTGAAGCTAGATGCAATCAAATTAGAGCAGAAATTGCTGAAACAACATCTGATTATGATAAAGAAAAACTTCAAGAAAGATTGGCTAAACTTGCCGGTGGAGTTGCCGTTATTAAAGTTGGTGGTGCTACAGAAGTTGAAGTTAAAGAGAGGAAAGATAGAGTTGAAGATGCATTAAACGCAACAAGAGCTGCTGTGGAAGAAGGTGTGGTTATTGGTGGTGGTTGTGCGCTACTTTATGCTTCTCTTAAATTAGATGAAGTTAAAGTTAAAGGTGATGATCAAAAAGCTGGTGTAGAGATAGTTAAAAAAGCTCTGCAATCACCAATCAGACAAATTACAGCTAACGCCGGTGTTGACGGAGCTGTTATTGTTGGAAAATTAATTGAGGGAAATAAAGCTACCCAAGGTTACGATGCTCAAAACGAAGAATATTGTGACATGTTTGATAAGGGAATTATTGATCCTACTAAAGTTGTAAGATCAGCTTTGCAAGATGCCGCTTCTATAGCCGGACTTTTGATTACCACAGAAGCAATGATTGCTGACAAACCCGAAGAAAAAGATGCTGCAGGTGGTGGTGGAATGCCCCCTATGGGCGGCATGGGTGGAATGGGTGGAATGGGTGGAATGGGAATGTAATCCCACTCTTTCTAAACAAATTTATAAAAGGGCAGTCTTTACTGCCCTTTTTTTTGTCTACGCTGAAAATTTTAATTAAATATTTTAGATATCTGGTTTGTAAATTTTTTTTCCTGCAAGTATAAAATGTTTCTATAAAACTTAAATTTTTTTAATTGATCTGAAAATGAATTAAAAATTAAATTAATTTTTTTTGTAATTTTTATAAAATTTTCTTTTCTTTCAATAAACTTAAATTCTTCTTTGATGGGTAAGTCATTGTAAATCGATGCACTTCCTTCTCTATTTGTGATTACACAGTTCCTCAGTATAGCTGCCTCTCTGGGTAAATGATCTTGGCCGGGATGAAAACCGAAATCCATATAAATTTTACTTTTTGACAAAATATCGATCACTTGTTTTAAATTTAAATTAATTAAAGGAATAAATTTTATATCTGGATTTAGTTTAATAAATTTTTCAAAAAAGTTGGAACTTTTGCGTGGGTTATAACAAATAATATTTTGTTTATTCTTAATTAAGATTTTTTTACTTGCTATAAAGTATTCTTTTCTTATGTAATCAGAAAGATAATTTGCTTTAATTTTATTTTTTTTTAATACTTTAAATTGATAGTCTGAGTGGACTAAATTGACTTTTATATTCTCTATTTTAAAAATATTACTAAACCATGGCTTTAAATATATAAATTTAAGATATTTAAACAGGCTTACATTTCCATAGTAAAATGAAGTTAATTTATTAAATAAATTTATAAATTTGTGAGGAATTTTAATTAATGATCTTATTGTAGAATGATTTTTATTTATAAATCTATGATATAAAAAAAAATCAACACTCAACCACCACAAACCTTTTTGTAAGTTCTTGTAACTTTTTGATATTTCTACTGCTGTATAAGCCTCAGGTATAATTAGTATATTTTTTCTTAAATCATCAATATTTTTTTTATATGGAACTTTAAGAACTTTATAATTTTTATGTACAGGATTCTTGATAGTTTTTGGGTAATAATACATATATGCTTTTTTTTTGAATTTATTTCTCAAGATATACGCTAACTGATGGAGATCTGTTGGCCCACCTGTATCTATGCGTGCAGGTGCTAAAATATAAATTTCAGAATTTTTCTTTAATTTAAATTTCATATTTTAATTTTTTTTAAAAATAGTTTTAATTGGCTCTTTTTATTTTTTAGAGATTTTTTTGAAACTAACAAACAGGCGGATGATCTTAGAATAAAACCATCTTTTAAAACCCTAAGTTTATTAGCTTTTAAAGTGTTTCCGGTCGAGGTGATGTCTGTAATAATTTCAGATTGATTGGTAAAAGGATAAATTTCAGTTGATCCTAGACTATTTATAATTTTATATTGGGTTAAGCCTTTAGAGAGTAAAAAATCGTTAGTTAAATTTTGGTATTTTGTAGCTACCCTTAGTTTGTTTATATTTTTATCCTTGAACTCAAAAGAAATTTCTTCAAGATCGGCAATCGTTTGCACATCTATCCAGGCATCAGGGACAGCAACAATAAGATCTGCAAAACCAAAGTTTAAGCGTGAGAGAACTTGAATATTTTTTTGTACACCTGGTAATGATTCTTTAAGTAAATCATAACCTGAAATTCCTATATCTAAAGAGTTATCTGCTAATCTTTCTATAATTTCTCTTGCATGA
>Ga0307986_10002502_pt1 | contig 13153 bp, 14 predicted proteins | sample EllFjometageno82_FD_203170 | JGI IMG/M metagenome (GOLD analysis project Ga0307986, IMG submission 203170) | Marine microbial communities from Ellis Fjord, Antarctic Ocean - #82 | ecosystem: Environmental > Aquatic > Marine > Unclassified | place: Southern Ocean | collected 2014-10-09
CAAATTTAAATTTTCAGTTGCTTGTATTTCTGTTTGACCACCTGATAAAAAAGCTATACCCGGCACATCAGATGGAACATTTTCTTTAAGACATTTTAAAGTAAGTTTAGCAACTTCTTCACTTGATATCTTTTTGTCAGATTTATCTCCTGGTAAAATCATGTTTGGTTTTAGAATGATTCCAGTTAAATCAACATTGTGAAGCATCAACTCTTCAAAACATTTTATAATAACTTCTGAGGTTTTATTATAACAATCTTCTGCTGAGTGATTTCCGTCCATTAAAACCTCTGGCTCAACTATTGGAACCATTTTACACTCTTGAACGAGTGCAGAGTATCTTGCAAGAGCATGTGCGTTAGAATCAATTGATAATTTACTTGGGTATATATTTGAAATATTATAAACGCCCCTCCATTTTGTAAATCTAGCGCCAAGTTTGTAGTATTCTTTTAATCTTTCTCTTAAGCCATCTAGACCTTCTGTAATTTTTTCTTCAGGTGAACCTGCTAAAATTTTTGCTCCAGTGTCAACTTTAATTCCAGTAACAGTATCAGAAGAGGAAATTAATTCAGGTATAGTTTTATTTGAATTTGTAGTTTGTTTGATTGTTTCGTCATATAAAATTACCCCACCAATACATTTTTTCATATTTTCAGATGAAAAAAGAGTTTCCCTAAATAAAAGTCTATTTTCTGAAGATGACGGAACATTTATTCCTTCAAGCCTCTTCGTCATAGTTCCTGTGCTTTCATCAGCTGCAAGAATACCCTTTCCATTCGATAAAATTTTTAATGCTATTTTATTTAATTCGGTCATATTAATTTAAAGCTTTTATACCAGGAAGTTCTTTTCCTTCAAGATATTCTAAAAAAGCGCCACCAGCAGTTGAAACAAAATCAAAGTTACTAACCGCATTCACACTATTCAATAAAGCAACTGTATCCCCACCGCCAGCTACAGAATAAATAGTATTAGCTTTATTTTTTTCAATAATTTTTTTTGCAATTTCCAAACTTCCCTTGGCAAAATTTGGATTTTCAAAATAACCTGCAGGACCATTCCATAGAATAGTGCTACTTTTTTCAATGATATTATTGATATTTTTTATTGATTTGGGACCAATATCCAAAATTAATTCATCTTCATAAATATCATTTAACTCTTTTATCTCTGCGGACCCATTTAAGTTTTTTGCTACAACAACATCTTCAGGGTAAATGATTTTACAACTTTCTTTTACTGAAAGGGAAAATATTTCTTCAATTACCTTATTACAATCATCTTCTTGCATAGATTTTCCAATATTATGACCTTTGTATTTAAGTATATTGTTTGCCATCGCACCAACAATTATAATATTATCAAACTTAGGAATTAAATTTTTAATAATATTAATTTTGCTCGATATTTTGGATCCACCAATGATACAAGTTATAGGTTTTTTAATCTCAGATGTGACCTTGTTTAAAGCATCAATTTCTATATTTAACTGAAGTCCAGCATACGAGGGTAGGAATTTTGTAATTTCAAAAATTGAAGCATGTGCTCTATGTGAACATGAAAAAGCCTCATTAACATATATGTCAGCTAGACTTGCCAAATCTTTTGCAAATTCATTATTATTTTTTTCTTCTTCCTCATAAAATCTAAGATTTTCTAGCATTATAATTTTTTCATCTTGATTATTAAACAAATCAGCTATTTTTATCTGTTTAGGATTTTTTGTAATTAACTTTACATTTTCATTTATTTTATTTTTTAAATATTCGCATACAGGTTTAAGAGAAAGTTCATCTACAATTTTACCGTTAGGTCTTCCCATATGAGATAATATTATAACTTTGGCTTTATTTTTTAATAAAAAATTTATAGTTGGAATAACTTTATCTATTCTTGTTGTGTCAATAATTTTTCCATTACCTAATGGTACATTTAGGTCAAGCCTCAGTAATATTTTTTTTTCATAAAGATCTGGCTCATCTTTTATACTTCTCATTATGAGATTTTATGAAGGTGTTCTGCAATGTCACACATTCTATTTGAGAAACCCCACTCATTATCGTACCAAGCTGAAATCTTACCCATTTTATCACCAACAACACTTGTTAAAGAAGCATCTATAATTGCAGAAGCTGAGTTGTGATTAAAGTCAACTGACACTAGTTTTTCCGTGGTGATTTCTAAAATTCTTTTAGATTGTTTTTTAGATTCAACAGTAAAAGCATCATTAATTTTTTCTTTAGTGATTTCTTTTTTTGTACAAAAAACAAATTCTACTAAAGAAACATTTGGAGTCGGAACTCTCATAGCTACACCTTCAAGTTTTCCTTTTAAGGAGGGGATAATTTCACCTATAGCTTTTGATGCACCTGTAGATGTCGGAACAATTGACTGGCTAGCAGATCTTGCTCTTCTAGGGTCCTTATGTGAGTTATCCAAAATTCTCTGGTCACTAGTAAAAGCATGAATGGTAGTCATGAATCCTTTTTCAATTTCAAAACTTTCATTTAAAACATTGGCAACTGGAGCTAGACAGTTTGTTGTACATGAGGCCGCTGAGATTATCTGATCATCTTTTGTGATTATATTTTCATTTACTCCATACACAATTGTTTTGTCTGCATCTTTACATGGAGCTGAAACAATAACTCTTTTTGCTCCATTTTTAATATGAGCTAATAATTTTTCTTTAGAGTTAAATTTTCCAGTACACTCAAAAACATAATCAACATCAAATTCTTTCCACTTTATATCTTCAATATTAGATTGTTGAGAAAAAGTAATTTTATTTTTATTGATAATTAGATGACGCTCATCAAAACCTAAGTCCGCATTAAATTTTCCATGAATAGAATCATATTTTATTAAGGCACAACTTACCTCAGAGCTAGATCTGTTATTAATATGTTTAATCTCTATATTCTTATTTTGGCTTTCGATAATTGCACGTATTACCATTCTGCCAATTCTTCCCATTCCATTAATTCCAACTTTTAACGTCATATTTAGCTTTTTATTAGATTTTTAGTTTTTTTGGAAATATTTTCAGCCGTTAATCCAAAATATTTATAAATTTCTTTATATGGTGCACTTTTACCAAATGTGTCAATTCCAAAAGTTAAACCCTCTGTTCCAACATATTTTTTCCAGCAATCTGTTGATGCTGCCTCAATTGACACTTTAAACTTAGTTTCACCAAGAATTTTCTTTTTATAAGATTTTGACTGTGTATCAAAAAGGTCATGGCATGGTACTGATATAACTTTAGTATATATTTTATCTTTGGCCAATTTATGGCTAGTCTCAATTGCTAAATTTACCTCAGAGCCACTAGCCAGTATGGTTAAACTAACTTTTTTATTAGTTCTCAAAACTTCGTAGGCACCAAAAGAGCACTTATTTACATCTAAATATTTTTTTCTAATAGGGTCGAGGTTTTGTCTTGTTAAAGATATCACACTTGGCGTTCCAGAATCTTTTAATGCTATTTCCCAGCATTCAATAGTCTCCATTCTATCTGCAGGTCTAAATACATTTAAGTTTGGTATAGATCTTAACCCAGATAATTGTTCTATTGGTTGATGTGTTGGTCCATCTTCACCTAAGCCAATTGAATCATGAGTCATAACATAAATAACACGCTGCCCCATTAATGCTGACAAACGAATTGAGGGTTTGCAGTAATCAGAAAATATTAAGAAACTACCACCATAAGGAATAAATTTACTATGAAGCGCAAGACCATTCATTATTCCAGACATTGCATGCTCTCTAACTCCGTAGTGAATATAATCACCATTAAAATCACCAGGTTTGATAATATTATGATATTTTGTTTTAGTATTATTGGACCCAGCTAAATCGGCCGAACCACCAATTAAAGTATTGTTTTCTTTAGTAAGTGCATTCAAAGTCAATTCAGAAGATTTTCGTGTAGCTAGGCTTTTATTTTCTTTAATAGAATTTATTTTTTCACTTTTTAAAGCTTTAGAAAAATTATTTTTTAACACTTTATTTACAGTTTGTTTTTTTCTATTATAAATTTTGTTCCAATTAGACTCAAGCTTAATACCTTTGTCGCCAATTTTTCTCCATTCATTTAAAATAATTTTTGGAATTTCAAAAGGCTTATATTTCCAATCTAAAACCTGTCGAACTAGTTGGATTTCATCTTCACCAATAGGACTTCCATGTGAAGAAGCCTTACCTGATTTATTAGGTGAGCCATAACCAATTTTAGTTTTACAAGAAATAACTGTTGGTTTTTTTGCAGTTTGAACTTTTTTTAATGCTTTAAAAATATCTTTTTCATTGTGACCATTAATTAGAATATAATCCCAACCATAGCTTTCAAATCTCTTTTTAAAATTATCTGATACAGTTAAATTAGTTGGTCCATCTATAGATATTGAATTATTATCAAAAAGCATTACTAGGTTTTTTAATTTTAAATGACCTGCTAAACTCATTGCCTCATGACTGATACCTTCCATTAAACAGCCGTCACCAGCTAAAACATAAGTTTTATGGTTTATTATTTCTTTACTTAATTTCTTTTTTAAGATTTCTTCAGCAATAGCAAACCCAACAGAGTTAGCAATACCCTGTCCAAGTGGACCGGTTGTTGTTTCAATTCCAGTTCCAGGATGATATTCGGGGTGTCCTGCACAAATAGAATTTAATTGTCTAAAATTTTTAATATCCTTTAATGATATACTTTTGTAACCTGTTAGATGTAGCAAAGAATAAAGAAGCATAGATCCATGACCCGCAGATAAAACAAATCTATCACGATTAAGCCAATTGGGGTTTTTTGGATTAAATTTAAGAAAATTTTTAAATAAAACTGTTGCCACATCTGCCATTCCCATAGGCATACCAGGGTGCCCTGAATTTGCTTTTTGGACAGCATCTATTGACAAAAACCTTATTGCGTTTGATAAATCTTTATGTAACTTGTTCAAAATATCCTATCTAGACTAAGAAGACTCAATTTAATAATATAAATATATATATATGAAAATAGACAGTGAAAAAGAAAAAAAATTGAGTTTTGCTCTTAATAAATTAAAGAGTTTGAATTTACAAAACCCAACTTTAAAGACTAACCTAGAAAATCTAAGTGATCAAAAAAATCAATTAGAAATTGAAAAAAAGAAAACAGAAGAAAAGTATCAAAATTTAGTAAGAGAACACCAGGCTCTTAATCAGAAATTAGAGGACATTAATCAGCAAAAAACAGATGAGCGAAAGAAAGAGACGGAATTCTCAGAAAAAATAGATGAATTAAATCAAGAAACAGATACTTTATTAGAGGAAATAGACAAATGGCAAATGTAAATATTAAGTTTAATGGAAAAGACTTTTTACTATCCTGTGATGATGGACAGGAAGAACATTTAGAAGAATTGTTAACTCACATTAATCAAAAATTTACAGATTTGAAAAATGATCTGGGAAATATAGGTGAGAATAAACTTTTATTAATTACTTCAGTTCAAATAATGGATGAATATTTTGAAACAAAAAAAAAAGTGGAACACAAAAAAAATGAATTAAAGAATCTGTCAGATAAATTTAGAGAGTTAAAATCTTTAGTTTACAGCTATAGAGATAAAAAAGAAGAAGAGATGCAGCAGTTATCCCATGATCATGAACAATTTAAGAAAGAAATAGAAAAAAATAAAGAGGATTATGAAAAAATAATTGAGGAAACTGCAAATGAAATTGAAAGTTTTGTCAAAAAAGCAAATTTAGAAAATCAAGTCCAGTAGATTCGTGTTAAAATATAATTTACGAAAAAAAATTCTTAAGATTAGAGAAATAAACAATAAAGAGAATATTCAAATAGACTTCAATAAAATTATAAAAATTCTCAAAAAAGAAAAAATAAAAAAAAAGATTATAGGTGGATATTATCCTGTTAACTTTGAAGTTGATGACTTAGAATTTTTAAAAAAATTAGAAAAAAATAAATTCAATATTTCTTTACCAGTTATTAAAAAAAATTTTCAGATGGATTTTCATAAATGGTCATTTTCTGACCCACTAAAGACAAACAAATATGGAATACCTGAACCAGAAGTTCAAAGTAAACTTTACCCAGATGTTTTATTAATTCCTTTAGTTGCATTTGATAAGAAATTGAACAGACTTGGGTATGGTGGTGGATACTATGATCGATTAATTACAAAACTTTCTAAAAAGAAAAGAATTATAAAAATAGGTTTAGCTTTTTCGTTTCAAGAAGTAGATAAAGTTCCTATTAATATATATGATCAAAAACTAGACTTTATTGTAACAAATAAAAATATAATAAAATGAAAATACTTTTTTTAGGTGATGTAGTTGGTATCTCGGGACGATCCATGATTCTGAGTAATTTACTTTCAAAAATAAAAGATAAAAAAATTGACTTCGTAGTTGTTAATGGTGAAAATGCAGCTGATTCAGGTGTTGGACTGACAGAGGAAATTTGCAAAGATTTTTTTAATTGTGGGGTGGATGTGGTTACAACAGGAAATCATGTGTGGGATCAAAAAGAAACAATGTCTCATATAGAAAAGGAAAGTAGACTATTAAGGCCTAAAAATTTGTTTGAACCTTCGCCTGGAAAAGGATTTGGAATATTTACAGCTAAAAATGATATGAAAGTCGGAGTGCTTAACTTAATGGGAAATGTTTTTATGAAAAAGTGTGAAGATGTATTTGAAGTTGCTGAAAAATTTACGAAAAAATATAAATTAAAAGAGGATTATGACTTTCTATTGGTTGATTTTCATGGAGAAATAACGAGTGAAAAGTCTGCCATAGGGCATTTTTTTGATGGTAAAGCTACATTAGTCGTAGGAACCCACACTCATATACCGACCAATGACGCAAGAGTATTAAGAGGAGGCACTGCTTATCAGACAGATGCAGGAATGTGTGGTGACTACAACTCTGTTATTGGAATGGATAAAGATAATTCAATCAATAGGTTTTTTAAAAAAAAATCTACCAAGCATTTCCCAGCAATTGGAGAAGCTAGTTTGTGTGGCGTGATTGTAGAATGTGATATAGAAACAGGATTAGCTAAGAACATAGAAAATTTTATATATGGAGGAGAATTAAAAAATTCTCATTAATTATTATGTCAGGTCATTCAAAGTGGGCAAGTATAAAACATTCTAAAGGTAAGGCCGATAAGCAAAGATCTAAAGTTTTTTCAAAACTTTCAAAAGAAATTAGTGTAGCTGCAAAACTAGGTGACAAAGATCCAGACATGAATCCAAGACTTAGATCTGCAATTCAAGCTGCAAAATCAGCCAATATGCCAAAGGATAATATTGAAAGAGCTATTGCCAAATCATCAGCTAATACTGAAACTAACTATGAAAATTTAAGATATGAAGGATTTGGTCCAGATAAGATAGCTGTGATTGTGGAAGCATTAACAGATAATAAAAATAGAACTGCCTCCAATGTTAGAACCATATTTGTGAAAAGTGGAGGAAACTTAGGGACACAAGGTTCAGCATCACATAATTTTAATCAATTGGGCATTATTAAGATTAATAAAAAAGAAATATCTGAAGATCAAATACTTGAACTTGCAATTGAATCGGGAGCAGATGAATGTATCTCTCATGATGATTATCATGAGGTACAATGTGCAATGAATGAAATTTACAATGTAAAAAAAAAATTAGAGAAAATAATTGCAAATTTTATTTCAACAGAAATTGAATGGGTGCCTTTAAATAGTGTTGATGTAGCAAAAGACAGAGTAGAAGCTGCAATTGAATTTTTAGAGACCCTTGAAGATGACGATGATGTTCAAAATGTTTATTCAAATATAAATTTTGGAAATCATTAATGCTTATAATTGGAATTGATCCAGGTATAACAGGTTCCATTTGTTTTTTTGAAGATGGAAAAATAATAGATGTAGTGGAAATGCCAAATATGGCTGAAGGAAAAAAAAATAAGAAGCAGGTTAATGGAGCACAAATTTATCATGAAATTTCCTTAAGAATTAAGAGTGTAAAAAAAGAGGAAATTAAAGTTGTGATAGAGCAAGTTTCAGCTATGCCTGGTCAAGGAGTAACTAGTATGTTTAATTTTGGTCAATCATTTGGAATTTTAAAAGGCATATGTTCTGCAATGCAATTACCAATGTATTTTGTAAGGCCCACAAAGTGGAAAAAGTATTTTAACCTTATAAATTCTGAAAAAGATGCCAGCAGAACCAAAGCGATAGAGGTATTTCCATATTTTTCATCTCAATTATTAAGAAAAAAAGACTCAAATAAAGCTGATGCAATCTTAATAGCTAGTTTTTATTATGAAACCTATAAATTAGAGGGATAAATTAAATCTAATAAGGTCAAATTCATGACACATTTAAGTGTGAAATCATAAATATGGAAGCTGATATTACATCTCAAGCAGTAGGACTTGCATCTAACACTGATTTTTCATTATGGAGTTTATTCATACGAGCTGATTTTATTGTAAAATCCGTAATAATAATGCTAATTGGTTGTTCGATTTATTCTTGGGCAATCATTATTGAGAAATTTAGATTATTTAAAAAGATTAATCTAGAGTCCGAAGAGTTTGAAGAAAAGTTTTGGAAATCAAAATCAGCAGAAACTTTCTATAGTAGTTTGCCAGCAAACTTAGAAAACCCTACAGCTTCATTATTTAAAGATTCCATGCAAACTTTATTAAAAGCAAAAAATAAAGCTAATCTCCATGAAAGAATAAGTAATGTGTTAGAAATTAATATTGAAAAACAAATGTTGAAAGTTGACAGAGGATTTACATTTTTAGCAACAGTTGGTTCAACAGCTCCTTTTATAGGACTATTTGGAACTGTTTGGGGCATTATGAATTCATTTCAATCAATTGCAATTTCAAGGAATACTAGTTTAGCAATTGTAGCACCAGGTATTGCCGAAGCTTTATTTGCAACAGCATTAGGATTATTAGCAGCAATTCCGGCCGTTGTTGCCTACAATAAGTTTAATAATGACTCTAAAAAATATACACAAAAATTAGAAAATTTTTCTAAAAGATTTTTATCAATAATTTAAATGGCTTTTAAACTCAACCGTTCATCAAAAGAGCCAATGAGTGAAATAAATGTTACACCTTTTGTGGATGTAATGTTGGTGTTATTAATTATCTTTATGGTAACAGCTCCCTTATTAACGGTGGGTGTCCAAGTTGATCTGCCAGAGAGTTCAGCAGACACGTTGCCTGAAGAGTTAGAGCCGTTAACTTTAACTATTAACGCTAAAGGAGAAATATTCATTCAAGAATCTAAAGTAGAATATGAAAAGATAACTGCAAAAATTTTAGCTGTATCAAAAAATAGAACAGATACTCGGATTTATGTACGAGGAGATAAATCAATAAATTATGGCAGGGTTTTAGAAATTATGGGAATGCTGTCAGGGTCTGGATTTACTAAAGTAGCGTTAATTTCTGAACCATATAAAGAGAGGTAATAAAATTGAATAGAAATATTACTATTTCTTTTGGACTTCATGCTTTGCTTGTAATAATTACAGCTATGAGCTTACCTTTTCTTGCCAAAAAACCAATTGATCTGCCGCCAATAGTTTCAGTTGAACTTATTCAAATTTCTGACAAAACCAATATTCCCTTTGCACCTAAGGCAAAAAAAATAATTGAAAAAGTTAAAGAAAAAGAGAAGAAAAAAAAAATAGTTTCAGAGCAGGCTCCACCAAAAATGGTTAAAAAAGAAAAGCAAGATGCAATTCCATTACCTGATGAGAAGATAGAAAAAATTAAAGAAATTAAAGAAGAAAAACAAAATCCTGAAAAAGTAGAAACTGAAATAAAACAAGTTTCAGAATTTGAAAAAAAAGACCTATTTGATCCAAATAGTATTGCAGCTTTAATTGATAAATCTAAAGTTGAAACTGCACTAACAAGAGAAAAAACTGACAAAATAACCCAAGACCAGGACAAAAATATTGATTTTGGAGGATTATCCTTAAGTGAAGAAGATGCTTTAAAAGCCCAAATCTTCGGATGCTGGAGTATTCCATTGGGATTACCTTATAATGAAAATTTATTAGTTAGAATTAAGTTACAATTAAAACCAGATGGTTCTATTATGAGATCAGAAATTCTTGACCACGCCCGAATGAATAAACCAGGCCAAGGATTTTATAAAGTTTTAGCTGAAAGTGCATTAAGAGCTATAAAACTTTGCCAACCTCTTAGAGTTCCTACTACAGGTTATGAGAGATGGAAAGAGCTACAGTTAAATTTTGATGCAAGAGAAATGTTGGAAGGATAAAATGTTATTTAGATATTTATTTATATTATTAATTCTATTGCCTCTAAAAGCTTTTGCTTTAATAGAGGTCGATATCACACGAGGAAATCTTAATCCTCTTCCAGTTGCGGTTTCTCCTTTATCTATAGATGAAAAGTCAAAAAGTAATTTCAAAAAAATTTTAAAGAAAGAAGATCTTGGATCAGAAATATCTGCGATTGTTGAAAATAATTTAAGACAATCTGGATTGTTTAATCCACTTAATAAAAATGCATTCCTTCAAAAGCCTGATATTGCAAATTTAAAACCAAGGTTTGAAGATTGGAATTTAATAAAAGCACAAGCTTTAATAACTGGCAAGGTTACATTTGTAGATGAAAAATTAAGAGTCGAGTTTAGACTTTGGGATGTGTTAGCAGGAAAAGAAATGATGGCACTGGCATTTACAACCGTTCCAAGCAATTGGAGAAGAGTTGGTCATATTATTACAGATAAAGTTTATGAGCGTTTAACAGGTGAAAATGGTTATTTTGATACTAGAATAATTTATGTTTCAGAAGAAGGTTCAAAAACTAATAGAATAAAAAAATTAGCAATCATGGACCAAGATGGATTTAATAATAAATATTTAACACTTGGAAATGAATTGGTATTAACCCCAAGATTTAGCCCAACTAATCAAATGGTGACTTATCTTTCTTATTTTAGAAATTTACCTAGAGTATATTTATTAGATATTGAAACGGGAATGCAAGAAGTGGTTGGTGATTTTCCAGGCATGACATTTGCACCAAGGTTTTCTCCTGATGGTAAAAAAATTATCATGAGCTTTGCTAAGGATGGAAATTCTGACATATATACCATGGATTTAGAAAATAGAATTGTTGAGAGAATTACTAACCATCCTTCAATTGATACTTCTCCCTCATACTCTCCTAATGGAAAATACATTACTTTTAACTCTGATAGAAGTGGCTACCAACAAATCTATGTAATGAATAGTAGTGGAAAAAATGTAAAAAGAATTTCATTTGGAAATGGTATATACGGAACTCCAGTATGGTCACCAAGAGGAGATCTAATTGCATTTACAAAATTACATAAAGGTAAATTTTATATTGGGGTTATGAGAACTGATGGAACTGGTGAAAGATTACTAACTGAAAATTATTATCAAGAAGCACCATCCTGGTCTCCTAATGGAAGAGTTTTAATTTTCTATAGAGAAACAAAGACTAATTCAAAAGGAGAGGGTTTTTCAGCAAAATTATGGTCAATTGACTTAACAGGGTACAATGAAAAAATGGTGAATACTGAAACAGATGCCTCTGACCCATCATGGTCATCACTATTAACTAATTAATGTTAATTTAGGTTGATTTTTTTCCTTGAAACATCTAGTTAGTTATGAAAATGTAAGTAATTCAATTAAGGATTAAGGAGTAAAAATGAACTTAAGTAAAATTTTAAAGAATGGATTTTTAGTAATAGTAGCTAGCTTAGTATTAACAGCTTGCGCAACACAAAAAAAAATAGGACAAACACAAGGCGATGTCTACACTGGAACAGATTCAGTTGAGTACTTAGCAAGTGGCGTCAAAGACAGAGTTTTCTTTGCAACAAATGAAACAGTTTTAACAACTGCATCAAGAGAAACTCTAAGAAAACAAGCAGCTTGGTTAAGAAAAAATTCTAAAATAACAATTGTATTAGAAGGTCATGCTGATGAAAGAGGTACTAGAGAGTACAATCTAGCAATAGGTGAAAGAAGAGCTAACTCAGCAAAAGATTACTTAATGACTTATGGAATTTCTTCAGACAGAATTTCAGTACTAAGTTACGGTAAGGAAAGACCTGTAGATTCAGGATCTAGCCCTTTAGCTTGGTCAAAAAACAGAAGATCAGTTTCAGTTAAAGCAAATTAGTCGAACTAATTTACAAAAGACCCTATCGCTCAGGCGCTTAGGGTCTTTTTTTTGCCATCATTATAATTAGTACTCATTATATTATGTTTAATTATAAAAAATTAATTCAGATAAAATTAATGTTTATCATTATTTTTATGACGAATATTGTTCAGGCAGATAATCATAACTTAAACGAGGTGTTAGACTTAATCCAAAAAGATTTAAAGACATTAGAAAAAGCAGTTTACTCTGGATCAACTAATACTAATAATTTGAATAATCAAAAAGGGTTTGATGAAAATTCAGAAGATGTTTTAACGAGGCACCTATTAAAGTTATCAGAAATTGAAAATCAATTTCAAGAACTCACAAATAAATTTGAAGAAATAAATTTTAAGCTTGATAAATTATCCAGTAGGATGTCAAAAGTACAAGCTGATAATCAAGTAAGATTCCAAGATATTGAAAATAACTTTTCGATTGGTGAAGATGATAAAAAATTAATTTCTAAATTTAAAAAAAAATCAGAGAAAATCTTACCAGGCTCATCACAACCACAAGATTTAGGTTCAGTGTCATATAAAGATACTGAAGGCAACCAGACAACACAACAAATCCAGTCTGTAGAAACTACGTCGTCAATAGTGACAGAAACATTTGAAGCAGAACAAAGTATACTTCCGAATCAGCCAGCAGAAAAACAATATGAATTTGCAACAAGCTTTTTAAAAGTTGGAGATTACACCACAGCAGAGAGAGCATTTAGGGAATTTGTAAAAACAAATCCAGAGCATAAATTGGCAGGCAATGCGCAATATTGGTATGCGGAAACATTTAGAATAAGACAACTCTACACTGATGCAGCTACCGCTTATCTTGAGGGCTATCAAAAATATCCAAAAGGTGAGAAGGCTCCTATAAATTTATTAAAACTTGGTGTATCAAT